>JABLTL010018648.1_pt1 | contig 25204 bp, 23 predicted proteins | sample 7160151 | NCBI WGS metagenome assembly JABLTL01 (sample SAMN14651223, study PRJNA627086) | human gut metagenome | isolation source: feces | host: Homo sapiens
AATTGGTATACAGAATCAAGTAGTAAAAAGTACAGTGAAATTGCCGGACTGACGCTGGTTATAGAGGTCAGAGTGAGCGAGCACGTCGGCGATGTGCTCTTCGAAGCTGGTTTCGTCTAAATTTCAAATAAAGCCATAAAAAAAATCTCCTTAATTTGCACTACCATTATACAACATTAAAATCTTCAAAATTTTTAGATAGCTATAAAAAATTATATATTCCAAAAAAAATTTTCAATCGTTTTTATTTTCTTCTACCTTTCAGCAGCCAAAATAAAAGGCCTAGGAAATCCAGGACTTCCATGAAATGATTTGATGCAAAACATAAACTGTTCAAATATAACAATTTTAACAGTTGTGAACAGTCACATATATAATATCAATATTTCAATTACGCTTTATTCTTTTCAGCCTGTTCTTCAGCATAAGCCTGGTTATCATGCAGCTTGAAGAAAGGATAAAAGATGACACATTGTACAATGATTGCGACAACAATAGCGATCAAGAAACAAATGCCACCTCTTAAGAAAGCTAATTACCCACGCTACAGATACAGCAGGATTGAAATTCATACTGTGAATGAATCCAGTTGTTACACTGATTCATGCAACAAGAGCACCTGATAAAGGAGCAAGAATTGTTGGGATCAATATAACAAGGTTATACATAATTGGTACACCAAATACAAGTGGTTCATTAATATTGAAAAAAAGCAACTCATATGAGTTACTTATGATTTCTTGGGCCAGTCTAAGATTTGATCCCCTTTGACTAAAAATGCTCTTTTTGCTTTCAATGCAAGTGGTGTATCTGATAAGGAGTCTGAATAGAATTCATCAATTTCTGCATTTGGAAACATCTGATAGAATCTTTTTACCTTTTCTTCACCATGGCAGTTTAAACCTGTATGCTTTCCTGTCTTTGGATCCACAACGGTTGCCATCACATGTTTGATACCAAGTTTCTTACAGAATCGTTTGATTGTAAATTCAGGTGAAGCAGAAATCACAACATCATCTTCTTTCTGCTGTTTCAGATAGAATTCTTTCACATGATCCATATGAGAATCCACAAATGCATCTGTTGTACCATCCATATCTTTTACAAATACAAACATATGATATAGATTTTCTTTAAATGTCAGCTTATCTACAACATGCAATCCATAGCCAATCGCATACACAAGTGTTCTTGGTATGGATAATAATGTCTTTGGTCGATTTCGAAACAGCCAAAGAACAAAGTTCGCTGTAGAATCCTGTCGATAAATCGTATTGTCCCAATCGTAAACATTCATGGTAAAATCACACTCCCGTTCTTTGGATCTCTTGTCAAAAGATCCGTATATAACCCTGCTGGATGATCAATAAAGGATGAAACATGTCCCAGCACACATGTAATCACTAATGTTAATTCCAGAATCCACTGACCAATCACAGTCCATTCAAACTGTTTATAGATCCAGTAGAAAATCATAATATCTGTAAATGGATTAAAGATAATTTCAAATGCATGTGCGTACATTGCAAGTCCTGTAATACGAGACAGCATTCCCATACATAATGGATTGACAAAGAAGACAACCATTCCTAAAAAAATCATACGCATCATCTTTTCTTCTGGTTTACTGGCACGTGACAAGAATACAAGTACACCTGCCCATCTGAAAATATTCAATGCATTATCCAAAATGCTGCCACTCATAAATAGACATGTAGAAATAGAACTGTTAGAAAAGAAATGAATATATTCAGAATATGGCACTGCATACTGTACTGTAAAGTATCTCAAGAAAAATGTTCCAATCAAGAACACCAGTGGAATCGTCACATAGAAAATCTTAACAGAATAATCAATCAATACATCTTCTACACGAATCATTTTAATATATACAGAACGTTTCAGTCTTGCACAATAGAACAAAATCAGCATGGCACTCAGGATAACTGCAGAAACCAGCGAATACTTTGTCAGCCAGGCAATGCAGTAAATAAATACAGGAATCAAGAACGTTGTAATATCAAACAAAGAACGAATCTTTTTTGTATTAAACAAATACACAGCACATAAATATACAAGTTCAAAGCCAATCATCAAGAATCCATTATGCGAAAACATTCCCGCAAACACAACGAATGGAAAAATATATTTAACATTTTCTACTCCACTCTTGATCCATTGATAAAGTGTACACAAAGCCAAAGCAATGAAGAAAATTCTCCAGTTTCCACCATGATATGCACCAGCAATCTCCCAGGAATAAAACTGTGAATAAAAGATAGAAGAAACAATCAATGTAAAGCGAAACCATGGATTTCCAATTTCAAAGCTGTCAATCATGTTCAAACACAGCATTGCAGACATCATCGTCGCAAATAACGCTAATGTCAGTGCACCCTTTTCAAAGTTTCCCTCAAACAGCCAAATCGCAAAACTCCCAAACATTTCATAGCCTTGCAGACGATTATTTTCAAGCATGATGGATTGTGAATTCATATTATTTGCCATCAGCAGCAATTCTCTATCATTTCCAACTGCCAGATTAGTTTTACAAATATAGAACAAACCAAACATCATACTTCCAGCCAGCAATACATAAATAATCCGCCCACGAACAATTGAAGAAGCAATTCCTTTCAGATTTGATAGTACGCAGACAATCGCAAAAATCAAAACAAGAAATGTACTTCCTTTGATCCATCCAAATGGACCTCCTAGACAAAGTCTAGGCAAATACAAGATCTCCAATAGAGAAAACAAGATTGCTGCACCGATAGGTGAAGCAAATCCACTTCTTTTAATATGGAATATTTTTAAAAAACTATGTCCCGTACCTTCTGCAAGCAGCACTAAGATACAAGCAATTACAAATGGCATCATTTTAACAACCTCACCGTACTATTATACTTCATATTTGTGCGTTGCCAAAATATCATACAGATTCTTAACGTGTTCTTAATGATTATTAAGGATTTGCCGCACAATCTTTTTCTTTGCTTTTTCGAAATATCTTCTTGCAACATTCAAGAAAGAAGATATACTAATTGCATAAACGATGAAGAGAAGTAGTACTGAAAGGATGCTTGCACAGAGAGATATCGTCTGGTGAAAGATATTGAAGCGAGTTTCAGGAACGTGTCTTGAAGTTATTCAGTCGAAGATTGCTGAGGCTGAATCGTAAACTTGCGTTAAGAGTTTGAGGTGTCATCTGTAAAGGTACAGATGGAAATTTGGTGGTACCGCGTTTATATAACGTCCAATTTTTTTGATTGGACGTTTTTTTGTGGAGGTTCGCATATGAAAAGAAAAGGACGACGAATTCAGTGAATGAATTACGATGTATAAATTAAAAGAAAGAAGAGGATAAAAAAATGAAAAAATTAATGACAACAGTTTTAGCAACAACATTACTAACACTTGCTGGATGTTCTTCATCCACATCTGCAAACAGTTCCACAACTGCAGATAACAGTAACGCAACAGTCATCACTGTTGGTATCTCCCCTGACTATGCTCCATATGAATCAGAAAATACAAATGGAGATATCATTGGATTTGATCCAGACATGTGTGCTTTGTTTGAACAGTACCTAACAGAACAGGAAGGCACACCTTACAAAATTGAATTAAAAAAGATGGACTTTGATAACATCGTCACACAGCTGCAAGGTGATCAGATTGACTTAGGTATCTCAGGCTTCACATATGCTGAAGATAGAAAAGTAGAATGGTCTGAACCTTATCTTGGTTCTTCTCAGGTAGCAGTATTGCCAAAAGGATCTTCTATTGCATCTTTAGATGATTTAAAAGGAAAGAAGATTGCCGTACAGACAGGTTCTACTGGTGAAGAAGCAGCAAAGGAAATTGAAGGTGCTGATGTTACTGGATTAAAGAATGCACAGGATATTATGAATGCACTAAGCGCAAATCAGTACGACGCTGCAGTTGTTGATCTTGGCGTTGCGAAAAACTATGTTTCTAACGGAACATTCACAATGCTTGATGACAGCCTTGTAGATGAACAGAACTATGTCATTGCAAAACTCGGTAATACAGAAATTATTGATAAGATCAATAAATGTATTGAAACTCTTTTAGCAAGTGATGAATATCAGACACTCTGTGATAAGTATGGTCTAACACCACTTGAAACAAAATAAGGAGTGAGGGAAAGTATAAATATGTTTGTCGCATTTCAAGAAGTCTTTACTTTAGCCAATATTCTGTATCTAGCCAAAGGAGCGTTGTTGTCGATAGGCATCGCAGCACTTTCCCTTTTATTTGGCTTGATCCTTGGAACACTTGGCGCTACTGGAAAAAGAAGTAAACATGCATTGCCAAGAGATATTGCCAATGTATATGTCACGATCATTCGTGGTACACCTTTGTTATTACAGATTTTGATTATCTTCTCTGTCATCCCTTCTATGTATACAGCGATTACAGGAAAGATTCTACGGATTGATCCATTACTTATTGGCGTACTTGCCATGAGTATTAACTCAGGTGCCTACCAGACAGAATTGATTCGTTCAGGTGTCAACGCTGTGGACAAAGGTCAGTGGGAAGCCTGCGAAACACTTGGATTATCCAACTGGAAAACATTAAAGCTTGTCATTCTTCCACAGGCATTCAAGCGTATCATACCACCACTCATTTCTGAATTTATTACACTGATTAAAGATAGTTCATTGATCAGCTGTATTGGTGCAGTAGAACTGTTAAAAGGCGCACAGATCATCGGTGCACAATATTTCGATGTCATGTCTCCTTACATGTTAGCCGCAATTTTCTATCTTGTGATGACATGTGTTGTATCTATGATTGGAATGAAAGTTGAAAAGAGGTTATCTGTCAGTGATTAAAGTTGAAAATGTATGTAAGAATTTTAATAAGACACATGCTTTACATAACGTGTCATTAGAGGTAAACCAGGGAGATATCATCTCACTGATCGGACCAAGCGGTTCAGGAAAAAGTACACTGTTAAGATGCATCCATGGTCTAGAAACAATTGATTCTGGGAAAATCTATCTCGATGGAGAACTCATGGATCGTAATAACGAAAAGAAGTTTAGAGAACAAAGAAATAAAATGGGATTTGTTTTCCAGCACTTTAACTTATTCCCAAATATGACAGTTCTTGAAAACTGCAAGCTTGCACAAGTAGAAGTACTTCATAAATCTGATGCAGAAGCAGAAACAGTTGCATTAGAATATCTTGATAAAGTTGGTTTGAAAGAAAAAAGAGACAGCTACCCTAACAACCTCTCTGGCGGCCAGAAGCAGAGAGTCGCAATTGCTAGAGCACTATGCATGTCTCCAGATATCATGTTGTTTGATGAACCAACAAGTGCATTAGATCCAGAAATGATCAAAGAAGTACTGGATGTAATGAAAGATCTTGGCAAGCAAGGCATGACAATGGTCGTTGTCACACACGAAATGGGCTTCGCTAGAAAAGTTGGGACAAGAGTTGTATTTTTGGATCAGGGTGAAATTATTGAAGAAAATACAGCTGAAGAATTCTTCTCTAATCCACAGTCTGATCGTGCAAAAGATTTCTTATCCAAAGTATTTTATGACTAGAAACTTGTATATGCAGGTTTCTTTTTTACATATAAAAAGCTGTGTTGACTTGTTGCAAGTTCGCACAGCTTATTTTTCAGCTTAAATGATGTTCTCCACTGCATCCTTGATGATCACAAGAACAATCATGTTCTTCACATGATCATGATGAGAGCATTGTGCATTTGGATCATATTCTAATGAACCATTTAAATACTGCTCAACAGCTGCATCTGCATCACCACTGACACCGCCAAACAATGCAATGTTCATAGAACGCAATGCATTCTGTGCACCCATACCAATACCGCCGCAGATTAGAACATTCACACCTTCAATCATAAGAAACATTGCCAATGCACCATGTCCCTGTCCCATTGTGTCAACAATTCTTGAAGATACTACTTTGTTATCTTGAAACTTTAAACTGTTGTGTATGACCAAAGTGCTGGAAGATCTGACCATCTTCATATGTTACCGCAATTTTCATTTCACTCTTCTCCTATACCCAGACAGTATTGTAACACAAAAGGAAGCCTGTTTTAGACTTCCCGTGTTTTTTAATATTGAGGCATTGCAGGAGCAGCAGCTTCCTTGGCAGGAATATCTGCAACTGCAGCTTCTGTTGTAATGAATAAGCCAGAAATACTTGCAGCATTCAATAAAGCAGAACGTGTTACCTTTGTAGGATCAATAATACCCTTGGCAAACATATCTACCCATTCACCATTCTTAGCATTGAAGCCAATGTTTTCTTCCTGCATTAACTGTTTTTCTAGAATTTCATTTCCATCATAGCCAGCATTTTCAGCAATCTGCATGATAGGACACTTCAAAGCATCTAGAACAACATTAATACCTCTTTGTACATCAATTGTTTCATCCTTTAATGTATCCTTGACAGCCTTTAAAGCAGTAATCAATGCAAGACCACCACCAGTCACAACACCTTCACTGACTGCAGCCTTAGTAGCATTCAAAGCATCTTCAATTCTTAGCTTCTTGTCTTTCAGTTCTGTTTCAGTTGTAGCACCAACTTTGATCAAAGCGACACCATTTGTAAGCTTGCCAAGTCTTTCCTGAAGCTTCTTCTTATCGTAATCACTCTTTGTGTTTTCGATTTCTTTCTTGATTCCTTCAACTCTTTCAGCAACAACACCAGCATCACCATTACCATCAATGATTGTTGTCTTATCCTTGCCAACGATAACCTTCTTAGCAGAACCAAGATCTTCAACCTTCATATCCTGTAGGTTCATGTTGAGATCCTTTGCATAGAAGTTTGCGCCTGTCATAGCAGCGATATCAGCTAACTGGTTCTTAGCATTGTCACCAAATCCAGGAGCCTTTGTCGCAACAACATTGAATGTTCCACGCAGCTTGTTGATGATCAAAGTAGACATCACTTCATTATCAAAGTCATCCGCAATAATCATCAAAGCCTTGTTAGACTTTACAACTTCTTCAAGAACTGGAAGAATTTCCTGAATTGTATTGACCTTCTGATCTGTTACCATGATCAATGGATTTTCAAGTGTAACTTCATTCTTATCATGGTCTGTTACCATATAAGGAGAAACATAACCCTTGTCATACTGCATACCTTCTGTCATTTCTAATGAAGTTTCAAAAGATCTGGATTCATCAACATTGATAACACCATCATTACCAACCTTTTCCATAGCTTCTGCAATGATAGAACCAATTTCTTCACTGCCGCTGGAAATTGTAGCAATATTCTTTACATCGTCATTTGTTGTAACCTGATGACTTTCTTCAAGAAGCTTTTCAGCAACCGCATGTGCTGCCTTTTCAATACCTTCTCTCATCAATACTGGGTTTGCACCCTTATCTACTGCCTTCAGACCATTTGTAATCATAGCCTGTGTCAAGATTGTAGCAGTTGTTGTACCATCACCAGCAAGTTCATTTGTATTATTTGCGGCTTCATATACAAGCTTTGCACCCATATTTTCAAACTTATCTTCAAGTTCAATTTCCTTTGCAATTGTTACGCCATCATTTGTGATAACTGGAGAACCATAGCTCTTTTCAAGAACAACGTTTCTTCCTTTTGGACCTAATGTAACCTTTACCGCATCAGCGAGCTTATTGACACCATCGAGCATTCCATCTCTAGCGTCTTTTGCATATCTAATTTCCTTAGCCATAAATCATTACCTTCTTTCTTATTCAACAACTGCGAGAATATCTTCAGCCTTAATAATGAGATATTCCTTGCCAGCATCTTTTACTTCTGTTCCAGAATACTTTTTATAGATAACATGCTGAGAAACCTGTAAATCAATTGGTGTAATTTCACCCTTGTCATTTGTTTTACCTGGACCAACAGCGATTACAATACCGTGACTTGGTTCATCTTTTGCTTCTTTTGTTGTAAGAATGATTCCACTCTGTGTTTTTTCTTCTTCTTTTACTTTTTCTAATACTACGTAATCATGTAATGGTTTTAACATACAATTACCTCCATTTTTTCTTAGCACTCACTTCTTAAGATTGCTAACAATAGTTATTATAGTCACAAATAGCACTGAGTCAAGATGAGTGCTAAAATAATTTTAATAATTTCAAACATTTTACAAATCCTCATTCATACCATATCCATGCTAGAATAAATGCATGAAAAATTTAAGTTTAGAATATTTCAATGATGCAGCATTATTACCAGTTGCATTATTATGTTTCCTTTTCAGCACTGTTATCTGGATTTGTTTTTACTTCATCAAAGATAAAACAATGCAGGAAGAAGAAAAAAAAGATGTTCCGGTTTTATCTTTTGTTCATTCAACAAAACCATATCCATCTTACAGAAAAAAAGATATTCGTAATATTATATGGGTTACAGGAATTTACGCAATCATTTCTTTCTACCAGCTTGGCTCCCTGAAGTTTCCAGTAACAACATGGCAGCCATCCAAAACAGGACAGGATATTGTCTTCGAGCTAAAAACAGATACAAACTTTGATGCAATCTATACGATCTATGGTGAAGGAGATAACAACTCCAATCCAGATACATATCAATTAGGTACAGAAGGCATACAAATCTATGGATCCAATGATCATCGTTCATGGGATCTTATCACAACATTGAAAAAAGGATCTATTTATCAGTATCAGATCATTGAAGGAAACTGGAAATATAAATATGTATGGCTGAGAAGTACAAACAAAAATAACTCTTTAACAGAAATTGGTCTAAGAAGTTCTTCACATACATCCTTTGTTCCATTGAGCATTGAAATGGATGGGCAAAAAGACAGCCAATATCCTGCTACTTTATTAATTGATGAACAAGATAAGCTTGTATTACATCCAACATATTATGATCAGTCTTACTTTGATGAAATCTATCATCCAAGAAATGCATGGGAAATTGCCAATGGACAAGACATGTACGCTACTGTTCATCCACTGTTTGGCACAAATACGATGGCATTATTTATTAAACTGTTTGGAATGTCTCCATTTGTATGGAGACTGCCTGGTGCTTTGTTTGGGATATTTATGATTCCACTCATGTATGGCATTGCTAGAAGATTGTTTTATAAAACATCCATTGCAACAATTGCATCCATTCTATTAGCGTTTGATTTCATGCATTTAACAACTTCAAGAATTGGAACACTGGAACCATTCAGCATCTTCTGGATTATGGTCATGTTCTATTACATGATTCGCTACATTCAAATGAGCTGGTATGATACAACATTCTTCAAACAGTTGAAATACTTAGCACTCTGTGGAATCACAATGGGAATCGCAATCGCCACAAAATGGACTGCATGCTATTCTGCAGTTGGATTAGCCATTCTGTTATTCACATATTTCTTCATTCAATATTCAGATTATCAGAAAGCAAAAAAACATTTAAAGAATGCACATCTTGTACCAAGTGAAGAAGCACTTGCAATACATATCAAAGATGTATTTCCAAAACGCTTTGCAATCACAATTGGATTATGTTTTATTTTCTTCATCTTTATCCCAATCATCATTTACGCAATTTCATATATTCCTGATCGTGTATGGAAAAACGATGGATGGTCTTTCATGAATGTATGGAAACAGTGTGAATACATGTTTCAATATCATTCTTCATTAAATGCAACACATCCATATTCCAGTACATGGAAGCAATGGCTTTTAGATCTTAGACCAATCTGGTACTACAACGGATATGATGTCAATAACAGTCAACATACGATTTCCTGCTTCTCTAATCCACTAATGACGTGGCTGTCACTAGGAGCAATCGTATTTACCTTACTTGACGGAATTCGCGCAAAAAAACAATCTGCACTTGTCATTGTCATTGGATATATCACAGCTTTAGCCCCTTGGATGATCATTACACGCTGTGTATTTGCATACCACTTCTACCCAACGTCAATCTTTGCGATATTATCGATTGCTTATTTATTTTCATACTTATGGGAATATGGCATTAGTGGAAAGAGTGTCGTATGTTTCTATATCGTTATGTATATTTTATTGTTTATTGTGTTCTTGCCGGCAACTGCTGGTTTTGCCACAACAAATGCATATATTAAATCACTAGAATGGTTCAGCACATGGTACTTTGGTTAAAGAAGAAATGGAAAGATATTGTATTTGCATGTTTGATTACATGTCTTTTTCTGTTGCCATACATCACAAAAGATTTTCTAGGCATTGAACACGATACATTCTTTCATGTATCTAGAATTGAACAATTATCAAAAGCAATACAGCACGGTCAATTCTTTCCTGCTCTCTATCCCTATGAAAATCATCACTATGGCTATGCTTCCCCTCTTTTCTATTCGGATGTATTCCTTATCATTCCTGCTGTGCTGCATCTTTGTGGTGCATCATTAGCATTTTCTTATAAATTAACTGTTGGTATTGCCTCTTTTCTTTCTGCATATGCAATGATTCAATTAGCAATGCACATCACAAACAAGAAAGGCATCAGCTATATCGCTTCCTGTGCATATTTATTCTCTAATTACCGAATTACAGATGTTTATGTCAGAGGTGCACTTGGAGAAATCTTTGCCTTTGCTTTTCTTCCCTATATGTTGTTAGGCATCTATCAGATTATTTATAAAAATGGTTCGTGGATCACATTGACCATTTCATTAACTTGCTTAGCGTTATCACATAACCTGACATTTCTAATGGCAAGTATTCTATGTGCAATTCTATGTATTATTTCCATTCCTCATTTAAATAAACAAAAATACAGCCATATCTTTCTAGCAGTATGCTTTGCATTTCTATTATCATTCTTCTTTACAATTCCAATGATTGAACAGCTACGTTCTCAACAATTCATTGTGGACTATTATGGAAGCAATTCTAACCTTGCCGCAAATGCAATGGATCCATGGCAATATTTTGTGAACGAGACAATCTTCGGCTATAGTGGAAATACTTTAGAACACGCAAAAACAATGACTGTCAATGTCGGATGGTTCTTAACATTTATTCCACTGACATACATATTCACAAAGAAAAAGAATCCATTTGTGTCAACAATGTTGATTCTTGGCTATATTTGTCTATTATTACCATCCACTTTCCTTCCATGGGACATTCTGCCATTACAGATCATGCAGTTTCCATGGCGTTTCAATACATTAACTGTACTACTATTATCCCTTCCTGCATCCATTGGCATCTATTCCCTATGGAATAAAAAATACGTATCGTACATCATCATCACAATCTTATCCATCGAATGTATCTATCATATTATTCCATGTTACTCACGTACATTTGGAATAACATCTGAAACAACATGGCAAGACATCCTCGATGGAAAGTTATGTGATCCTTGTTACAGTGCATACTATGTACGTGTAGAGCTTGCTGGTGGAGATTATCTGCCACTCAATTCTCCAGATTTCCGTCTTCGTACAACAAATATCAAAGATTCATCTGGAAATGATTTAAAACTTCTCTATGCAACAGACTATGACACTCTCACATTCAATACTTCAACATTAGAAAAAGATACAACTCTTGTACTTCCAAAAACATGGTACAAAGGCTATACAATATATGAAGTCCATGGAAAACAAAAAACAAAAGTGGATTGTTATGCAAACTATGAATCTATGGTTACATTCAAAGCAAAGAAAAATAAAACATATATTCTAACCTATGAAAATACGCCGATTCGAAACGTTAGTTTTATCATCAGTGGAATCAGTCTTATCATTTTGTTATTCTTAAGCAAAAGAGCGAAGTAATCAAACTTCACTCTTTTTTCTATCAAACAAAAAAATCAACTATTTCTAGTTGATCTTATTTCGTGGAGGTTAACGGGCTCGAACCGCTGACCCTCTGCTTGTAAGGCAGATGCTCTCCCAACTGAGCTAAACCTCCATATCATTCAACTTGATATCTCAATCAAGCAATAAGAATGATATCAAAATGTTTATAAATAGTCAACAATTATTTGTTTAAATTCTGACTTGTCTATTCCCATGGATCACATACTAAATCTTCAGAATTTTTTTACTGCCCAGTTTTCAACATGCAATCCATCTACTCTTTCAAATTCAGATGTGTTATTCGTTACAACAACCATATCTTTTGCACGCGCAATAGAAGCTATCATCATATCCATTGCACCAATGATTTTCCCTTCTCTTTCAAGAGAAGATCGAATATGACCGTACTGTTCTGCTGCTGATGCATCAAAATCAATGATTTCAAACGATGATAAAAATAAAGTTAACGCAATACGATTTCTTACAGGATATTTACTTTTATTCACACCATACATTAACTCAGCATATGTAATCGTAGATATAAAAATATCATTTGGATCATGTAAAAATAAACACTCCAAAACCTCTTTTGGTTTATTCTTTATCGCGCAAATACAAATATTGGTATCTAGAAGATATTTCATAATATGTTTCTAGTTTCACTTTCTAACTGTACTCTTTCTTCACACATAAAGTCATCTGAAAAAGCATCTAAACTTTCAAGAAAACCTGACCACTGATTCTCTTTTGGAATCAACAAAACAATATCTCCTATCTTCTTGATAGCAACTTCATCCGATTGAAATCTACATTCTTTTGGCAAACGAACTGCCTGACTTCTCCCATTTTCAAATACTTTCGCTGTCATCATAGATAAATACCTCCTGATATCAAAAAAGTATATATCTTGGTATATATCTTTTCAATATTTTTTTCCATTTTCTATTTAAATCTTCCTATCATTAATATTCACAATTTTTATTCACATTCCAAAAAAAAGTAGAGATTATCTTTCAACCTCTACTTCTTTTGTAATACATTTTCTAATGCACGTGACAGTTCATCAATTTCAATTGGTTTTGATACAAACCCATTCATACCACATTCCAAAGCACTTCTACGATCTTCCTCAAAGGCATTGGCAGTCATAGCTAGAATCGGTATATTCTTTAATTCAGGATTGTCTAATGCACGAATACATTTCGTAGCTTCATAGCCATTCATAACTGGCATTTGTACATCCATTAAAATACAATCATATGTTTCTGCAGGTGCACTCTTCACCATTTCCACAGCCACTGCACCATTTTCAGCTTTGTCCATAACAAATCCATACCCTGCAAGAATTGCTTCTGCAATCTCTCGATTCAATTCATTGTCTTCAACTAAAAGCAGATGTTTGTTTTGAAAATCAATTTCTTTCCGTATACTGTCAGATTCATTTTCTGCACAGATTTTTTTACCAAGCGCACGCATTAACGTTTCTCTTAAATCAGACATAAACATTGGTTTTGCACAGAATGCTGTCACACCAGCTTCAATTGCTTCTGCTTCAATATCAGACCAGTCATAGGCAGTCAGAATAATGATTGGTGTATCATCTCCTAAGTTTCGAATTTGTCTTGTTACTTCAATGCCATTCATATCTGGTAAACGCCAGTCAATGATATATGCATGGAATGCATCACCAATTTCCATGGATTGTTTTGCACGAAGAACTGCTTCTTTTCCAGAAAGTGTCCATTCAGAACGCATTCCAACTTTCACAAGCATCTTTGTAACACTGTCACAAGTATTGAAATCATCATCTACAACCAATGCTTTCAAACCTTCCAGTTCTTCAATTTTTACAGAATGATGACTTACAGATTGTATGCGTAATGGCAGACGAACAACAAACTCAGTTCCTTTTCCTTGTTTTGTCTGAATCTGGATCGTTCCACCCATCATATCTACAATATTCTTCGTAATTGCCATACCGAGACCAGTACCCTGGATCTTACTGACAGTCGATGTACGTTCACGCTCAAATGAATCAAAAATTCTGTTTACAAATTCTTCACTCATGCCAATACCGTTATCTTTAACACGAATTTCATATAGTCCACTGTCTTTACTAGGACTTGCAAGCTGAGCGAGTCGAACAGAAACCATTCCACCAGATGGTGTGAATTTGATGGCATTGGATAAAAGATTCAACAAAACCTGATTCAGTCTTGTCTTATCACAATACACATCCTCATCCACAACATCCATGACATCCATATACAATTCCAGCTGTTTTGCCTGAATCTGTCCACTGATGATTGTTTTTACATCATGGAGAACATCCGCAAGATTTACTTCTGTTTCTTCTAGATGAATTTTCCCACTTTCAATACGACTCATATCAAGAATATCATTAATTAATGAAAGCAGATGATTACTTGACGCAAGTATCTTGCTTAGATAATTCTGTACTTTTTCTTGATTACCGATATTGCTTACCGCAAGTGTAGTAAATCCAATGATTGCATTCATTGGCGTTCTAATATCATGAGACATATTGGAAAGGAATGTACTCTTTGCACGATTTGCAGTTTCCGCAGCACATACAGCTTCTGATAAAGCCATATTTCTTTGCTTGTCTTCTGTACGATCTGACATCACAATGATGTACTTTTTCGTTTTTTCTATCATTGTTCCTAAAGTAACAATATGGAACCAGCGTCTTTCTCCAGTTTTCAGATGTCCATATTCCATATCCCATTCTTTCTGTTCACCAACAGAAATATCCTTTAGATGATTTTTTATTTGTTCTTCAGCATCAAAATGCAGATTTCTTAAAACCTGAATATCATTTTTAATTTGTTCTGCAGGCAATCCCAGTAATCTTTCAGCATTTGGACTCACATAATCTACCTGATATGTTTTTGCATCGATCATCATAAACACATCATCAACATTCTTAGATAGCTTCTGAAACAATTCATCACGATAAAGAATCTCTACATCCTTTTCTTTCATCATGGATTTGTTTTTTCTGACAACCAAAACAATAAAAAATACTGCATACGCAAGCACAACAATTCCAACGATCACAATTGTTGAAAGCTGCAGCATATTCATGCTTTGATTCACAGCATCTGCAGGTACCAGGCCCATATATGACCAGTCTTGCATGCCTGCTGCTTCATACACAAGATAATAGCGGACACCATCAATGTCTAAAAGTCTGGACCAGATTTTCCTTGCTTCAAGTCATCCGTAATTTCAGCAATCTCACTTTCCTTTACATTTGAATGTTCTCTTAAAATCGCAAAGAAATTATATATTTTATCTAATGATTCTAAGGCATGATCCACAACAACTCTGCCATCTGCATGAATAACATACCCACCAGATTGCCCATCAAAGGAATGAGTATTCATCACTTTTTCAAAATCAGATCTATCATATGCAATCGCAATAAAATCATATTTAAATCCCTGAAACTCTCCATACACATCTGGACATGCAAATACAAGCATTTGTGATTTTCCAGGCAAGGCTGCACTTGTAATAACATCCGTACCTTGTTGTAAAGGAACATCTAAACTTTCCTGCAATCCAAGATAGCCTGTTTCTCCTGTGACTGTCTTATAATTCCCATCAACAGATAGAAAATAAAAGCTGGAAAATGCTGCTTCTTTCTGTGCATTTTCAATGTAATCACAAATATCACTCTCATTTATATCTCTTCCGAAATATTCTTTCAGCAAATGCAGATATGTAATATTTTTATTCGTCACTTCATTCAAAGCTTTATTGGATTGATGAAGAATTTCTGTCAAATGGGAAACACTTTCGTCATAAATCATACGATTTACAAATGAAATATAACGAATACTCGCAGCAACACTACAAATGAGTAATGTAAAAGTGATCAATAAAATTCTGATTGATTTTTTGGGTATTTTTTCTTTTTTATTGTTTATTTCACTCATTTTTCATTCCTTACCGTAATATATTTTTCAGGTTCAACAAGTTTGCCATTTCCACTGGAAACATAATCCAGCCATGTTTGTCGAACTTTAATTTCATCTTCTGTAAATGTATCACCATTCAATAAAGGTGTCATATTCTTTTCAGTTGCCAGACACGTCAGTGTAAACGTATCATGATCATCAATACGCTTTCCATCTTTCATAATTTTCACTAACGTATAACAGCCATTTTCTTCTTTCACTTCTACAGAAATACCACTGAACACTGGTAATGAGCCTTGATTGAATGGAACAAAGCCACCTTCGATTCCTTCCACAAAGCATTTCACAATGTCTGTTAATTCTGTTCCATTCACCTGCTTGTGGTACGCTGATAAACTATTTGGCATGATCATATATCCAGCCATCTTTTCTGTATATTCTGCCTGTAATACATTGGCTGTAAAACTATTCGCTGTCGCAATCAATACATCACTTTGATAACAAGTCCTAAGTGTATTTGCCATCACAGAATACGCTTCATTTCCACCATCACATTTAAAAGTACTGGAATATGATTTTGAAGGTGTTAAAACAATGTTTTCCTTTTCATTTGTATCTTCTTGTTTTGATTGTGCATTGAAATCTTCATATGCTTCTTGTGCACCATATTCTCCCGCAATCATTTTTGAAACGACATCTTGAGATATCCTGAAGAAATCATTGGAAGCAATACGAATATACATATGATTTTCTTCTACAACATCTTTCACATCTTTGAGATAATCAGTTAAAACAAGTGGTACATCCTGAGAATAACTCAATGTATCCTGTCCATCTGCAATGATATTCTGTGCATCAGCAGAAAGCATAGTATTCAATACTTTCATTGCGGCATTTCTTCTATCTTCATCTTTTTCAAGATTTTTATTCAAAGCAACCTAGAAAAATGGTGTTGTCATGAGCCACCCTTCACTGTTTTCTTCAAAGAATGGAAGAAATATAGTATTGATTCCATGTTCCTGGTTTATTTTTACACCAGAAGAAGTACCAAAATACATCGCAACCTTCGCATTTTGAAACATATCCATTACATCATCATAATTTAATGCAAGATCATCTTTGCTTAGCTTTGTATCTTGAATAAACTGTTCTAATCTTTCAAAAGCACCAGGCCATACAGTTTCATCTAAGCCAACTTTTTCTGTACTTTCTGGATCACTGTAAGCAGTACGCCATTTTCTTCCAGCAGAAGAAGATAATTCATTTGCAGAAAGACCCTGCAAGGTTTCCATGCACGTATAATCATACATATAATCTGACACAAACCCGCGAATTCCAGCTTCTTCAAACTTCTTACAGGCATTTACAAAACTGTCGTAATCTGTTGGCAGTGGAATGTTGTATTGTTCAAACAAATCTTTGTTCACAACAAACCCATGTGCATCTGCACAGACAGGCAGCCAGTTCACACTGCCATCCTGGTTCATAAAATTATTCAGATAGGAATTATAGACAGCACCTGCTACGTTAGTTGTAGAAAGATCCATTAAATGATTCTTTAATGGAGAAGCATCATGAAGAGAAAAACGACAGTTTGTGATAATATCTGGCAAACCGCCATTTTTATCTAAAAATGTATAGAAATCCAAATCATTGTTTCCAACAATAAATTCAATATTCATATCTGGAAGCTGAGATTGAATGTATGGTGCATACTTTTCATATAGATTCGTTGTCCATAAATATACCTGGATTGTCTGTTTTTCTTTCGTCGTTTTTTTGTTGCAGCCAAGCATCAACGAAACTGACAATCCAATTACAAGAAGTAATGATAAAGCATTTCTCATACTTTTCTTTTTCATAAGTTCTCCCCTCAAGACCATTTTGTACTGTTATCCAACAAACAAAAAAGTTCCACTTAAAATCACCAGTGGAACGTATACCATCATTACCCTTTTTAAATATCATTGCACTCTATCGCATATGTATAATTAAAATCATTTAATACCAACAGCTCTAAAATACTATATATCTTAGATTTTCACTCATTGTTTAAAATGAGTAAAACCTGGCTAGCATGGTCAGCTCCCTTTCTGACTTTTGCTCTATGGCTTTACGCCTCAAACATTTGTCTGAATTGTGAATGTATATGCCAATAGAATATAACAACATCATTATACATTTCACTATGCCATGTGTCTATGCATTTATAACTACTTTCTAACTAGGTATGAAATGACTTTCTTGAAATATGAAAATATTCTAAATAAATGAAATGTCTTTATTACAAATGTAATTCATTTTTTAAAGCTTTTTGTAGAATTTTAGATGATCTACAATCATTAATGCATTTGTTCTACAGAAATGGAAAGACCTAAATTTCTAAATATTTTTAAAAGTGTTCCTAGATTTGGTGTAATTTTTCCTGATTCTATTCTTGCAACAGATGATTGAGGGATTCCACACATCTGTGCAAGTTCTCTTTGTGATAAACCTAATTTATTTCTTTGTTGAACCATTGCTGAAACAACAGCAGCTATTTCTTCAGTTCCGTGAATATCTTTTGATAAATCAGGATCAACATTTTTTACATGTTCTTTATATTCATTCCATGTTTTCATTTTCTTTCTCCTTCATTTGTAAATACTCTTTTCTTTCTTGTTTCGCTTTTTTATTTCCCTCTTAGGAGTTTTTTGAGTTTTTTTACGATATTGATGTAACAAAACATAAGTGCCATTTTCAAAATAAAAGAAAAATATTCTATTAACACCTGGTCTTAATTCCCATATTCCATCTTCTAAATGCTTTATGATATTTTCATTTAAGTTCACACCATTTCTTTGAAGAAGTTCAATATATAAACTTATTTGTCTGTATTGAATACGTGCATTTTTATCATTTTTTGATTTCTTTCTCAGTTTTTCCAAAAATTCCCAAATTAAAACTTCACCATTCTTTGTAATATAAAATTCTATTGTATATGACATGGTATTCATCCTTTCTTAGAACAAACACCATTCCATCCGAATGATAGCATTAATGCTATCATTCATCAATACTTTTTGGTGTTCTAATATACATATTCACAACTTTTATTCATATTCCTGAATATTCCAAAAAAAATCCCAAAGATTTCTATCTTCAGGATTACAAATGCAATTCATTTTTTAAAGCTTTTTGTAGAATTTTTGAAAGACTTAATCCATTTTTTGTTGCGAGTTTATCCATCCATTCAGGAATGGAAACTGCTTTTCTGACAGCTCTTGTAGAATGTGCCTCTTTCCATGCATAATCATCATATGCAATTGCAGAAACACATTCATCTCGATATTGATTAGAAATGACTTCCATAGAAGATGGTTCAGGAATTACATTTCCTATATCTTCTTGTGCATTGATCCATTCTCCTAATGCATCTTCTGCCATTGTACATGCTTCCGGAAAATCTTTACCTTGTGAAAAACATCCTTTCAGATCAGGAAATTCAACCCAATATATATTTTCTTCTTTATGAAATACTGCAGGATAATATTTTTTCATATATCTCTTTGGCTATGTTGAAATATCATTTTAAATTAGCTTCTCTTAGAATTGCATTCTCAATTCCTTTTCCTAATTCTTTTGCGTGACGTGGAATAGTAATCGTTACTTTAGTTACTGGGTTTGTATATTTTGTATGTCGTGTTCCTTCTCTGACAATCGTAAAACCATTTTTCTTAAGCAACCTTCCCATTTGTTTAGGCGTCAATGGCATAGCCTTCTCCTTCCAAACGAATATTATTGCATAAAATTATATAAGTCAATAAATTTTTATATAATTTTACATAATATATTACTCATTTCATATTCACTACACTATACATATTCACAGTTTTTATGCATATTCCAAAAAAAATCCCAAAGATTTCTATCTTTGAGATTTCATTTTCTTATGCTCTTAATTCTGCCTTCACTCTCTTAGCTAAGTTATCTAAGATCTTGTTGTATGCATCTGTAATTTCATCATCTTTCAATGTATGATCAGCCTGATATGTCAGTTTCAATGCAACAGACTTCTTACCTTCTGCAACATGTTCACCTTCATAAACATCAAATACTTCAACATTAGAAAGAATATTCTTAACTCCAGCTGTTGTTATTGCACGTGTAATATCCTGTGCACTGACTTGCTTATCTACAACAAATGCCAAGTCTCTTGTCACTGCAGGGAACTTAGGAAGTTCTGTAAATTTAATTCTTCCAGCCTTTGCTTCAAAGATTGGATCAAGTGTCAATTCCGCATATGTAACGTTCTTTAGATCAAACTTTTTAGCATAATCAGGATGTAATTCACCAAATACACCAAGCTTCTTGTTTCCTAAAGAAATCACAGCACTTCTATATGGATGGAAATGTGTTGTATCCATCTTGTTTTCTTCAATCTTGATTCTTGAGCCAGTAAAGCCAAGTCTCTGCAGCCAGTTGAGAACAATACCCTTCATTGCATAGAAGTCACCCTTGAGAGAAACATGTCTAAGCTTGTCATCCATGTAGTTGCCATCTAATACGATAGCTAGTCTTTCTTCTTCTATACCTGTAGCATATACTTTAGAGATTTCATAGAAAGCATTGTCTGTATTAGAACGAGCTTCATTGTACTGAACAACTTCCATAACAGAGTTAATGAGGTTTGTTCTTGTATACTTTCTAGCTTCACTCATAGGCATTGCCAGTTCTACTGGATTTTCTAATGCATTGAAACCATTCTTTGCATAGTCTTCATTGACTAATGTATAAGTAACAATTTCATTTAATCCACTTGCCATCATTGCTTCTCTAGTAGTTGCACGAACCTGCTGAATATTGCTTCTTTGACCAACCGTAGCAGATACATTTGGCAATGTACTTTCCAGTGAATCAAATCCAAGCAAACGAATGACTTCTTCATCAATATCTGCAGTTCCTTCAATATCAATACGGTAGCTAGGAATATGACAAGTAATTTCATCACCATTGACTTCTGGTTTAAAATCCAGCCATTTCAATGTATCTACAACTTCATCCATTGTAAAATGTGTTCCAAGTAAACCATTGCAGTGTGTCAATGTTTCAACAACTGTCTGTGGCTGATATGTCATTTCACCAGCCATGACTGTCTTTTCAAATCCAGATGCATCCGCATATTCACTTAATAACTGAACAGAACGATCCATTGCCTTCTGCATTGCACATTCTTCAATACCCTTTGTAAATCTCTGTGCAGCTTCCGTAATAAGATTCAAACGAATCGATGTTCTACGAATAGAAGCATGATCAAACTTCGCAGCTTCAATAAAGATACTATCTGTACTTTCATCGATCATACTTTCTTCACCACCCATGATACCAGCAATACCAGTTGCTTCACCATTTGTAGTAATTAAGATATCACCCTTTTGAATATCAAATTCAGCACCATCTAATGCAGTCATTTTCAATTCTCTATCATCCACAACAGTAATTTCACGTGCAGGTAATTTCTTGAGGTTGTAGTAGTGTAGTGGCTGCCCTGTTTCCAACATAACGAAGTTAGAAATATCTACAACGTTATTGATAGAATTCATACCAGCTGCATTCAAATACTGCTGCATCCACTTAGGAGAAGGACCAACCTTAACATGGTTTACAACCTTACCTAAATAGCATCCACACTTTTCACTCTTTGTGAATACTTTAAAGTTACCTTCTTCACCAATATCTGCCTTATTTGCATAATCTGGCCATTTTACTTCTCTATGTAAAATTGCGCCAACTTCTTTTGCCATGTTCCACATAGAAGAACAATCTGCTCGATTTGGTGTTAAAGATACATCTAAGATCGTATCATCTAAACCAAGATAGCCAAGAACATCCGTTTCACCAACAGGTGCATCTTCAGGCAATTCTTCAATCCCATTGATCTGATCTTCTCTTAATGCCTTCTTATCAACACCAAGTTCAAATAAAGCACATAACATACCATTACTTTCTAAACCATGTAATGGTTTTGCTTCAATCGTAGTACCAGGCAATTTAGCACCAGGAAGTGCAACGATTACCTTTAAACCCTTTCTACAGTTTGGTGCACCACAGATGATCTGATATGTCTTGTCACCAACACATGTCTGTGTCTTATGTAAATGTGTACCTTCAACATCTTCACATTCAACAACTTCACCAATTACCAATCCTTCAGCATAAGCCATTGCTTCAACGCCTTCAACTTCAAGACCAGCAGTAGTCATCTTATCTGCCAACTCTTCAGGAGTAATATCAGAAAGATCTACATATTCCTTTAACCATTTATAACTTAATCTCATCTTTAATTTCCTCCTGATTAGTCAAATCTATCAAACATCTTTAAGAATCTAGCATCATTGATATAGAAGTTACGAATATCATTGATACCATACTTCAACATTGCAACTCTTTCTAGACCAACACCAAATGCAAATCCACTGCACTTATCAGGATCAAATCCATTCATTTCCAATACATGTGGGTGAACCATACCAGCACCAAGGATTTCAATCCATCCACTGCCCTTACATACATTGCATCCCTTACCATTACAGAAAGGACAAGATACGTCTACTTCTACTGATGGTTCTGTAAATGGGAAGTAAGATGGTCTGAAACGAATCTGTCTGCCTTCACCAAACATCTTATTTGCCAAGAATTCAAGTGTACCCTTCAAGTCAGCAAGTGTAACATGTTCACCTACAACAAGACCTTCACACTGCATGAACTGATGTGAATGTGTTGCATCATCATCATCTCTTCTATAAACCTTACCAGGACAGATGAGCTTAATAGGTGTTTGACCATGTGCCTTTTCTAATTCTCTCATCTGCATCGCTGTTGTATGTGTTCTGAGTAATGTATTTGGATCAATATAGAATGTATCCTGCATATCTCTTGCTGGATGGTCCTGTGGAATGTTTGCTAATTCAAAGTTGTAGTAATCTTGTTCAACTTCTGGACCTTCTGCAATCTTATAGCCCATACCTAAGAATAAATCTTCTACTTCCTTTTGGATGAGCATCAATGGATGACTTGTTCCAATACGGATAGAATCACCTGGCAGTGTAATATCAATCTTTTCTTTTTCTAGTTTTAAAGCAGTCGCAGCTACTTCTAATTCTTGTTGCTTCTTGTCTAATGCTTCACTGACTTCCTGCTTGCAGACATTGACTTTCTGACCAAATGCTGGCTTTTCTTCCTTAGGAAGATCCTTCATTTCTTTCATTAATGCAGGAATCAAACCTTTCTTTGAAAGGTATGTGTTTCTTACTTCCTGTAATGCGTTTAAGTCACTTGCGTTATTGATTGCTTCAAGCGCCTGTGAATGCACTTCACTGATTCTGTCACTCATATTTTTTAACCTCCAGATAAAAATAAAAACGTTCCATAAACAGGAACGTTTGAATTAACGCGGTACCATCCTGATTCGTATCATAATAGATACGCACCTTGATTCACTCGTAACGTGAGTTTAAACGGAAGGGATTAGCTTCACATGGAAAAGTGAACTCACTGAACACATAACAGAATCTTTTCAGCAGATAGATCCCTCTCTGAGATATGCTTCTTTCAGCCATATTCTTTTCTCGTAACGTTTTAACAGGCTTCATTATACCGTTTTAAAAGATTTGATGCAATGATTAATGGACTGAGAAATTTATTTCTTACTCTCTTCAATAACTTTCAGCATTGCTTTTTTAAAGACTTCTGATTGAGATATCCCGATTTTCTTTATCTAGACGGTATTTATTTGACGCTTACTTCATAACTGCTGATTCCTAGGTATAAAAATAATTTTTCTTTGATATTTACGCTGATAATATATATTTGGTCTTTAAATCATTACAGCGACTATAGTTTATGAAACCTTCCTTTTGCAGACGTCCCACGACAATTCCACAAAGAATGTGTTTTTCTTGAGCAAAGGCACAAATGGCTGCTTTTGAAAAATCATTCTGATCAGTAAATGCGTTGAATTCTTCTGTAGGAATTAGTGTTTCTTTTGCAAAGCTGTCAGCGGCAGCTTCATCTTCTTCGGTTGTTCCATTTGGCTGGTTGATGTGACCAAGTAAAATATGACCAAGCTCATGAAATAGACTAAACCAGAATTTATCTGCATCTTTGCCACGAACTGTTAAACCAACAACGATTTTTTTTCCATCGTAGAAAGTTGCACCATGCAGGAAAGAACCTCCAATGTGAGGGAGAAATACAAGTGCAATACCGCAACTGGATAATAGCTCAATCAACTTAGGGCAGAAATCCGAAGGATTCATTGTGGTCATGCTTCTTATTTCTGGCAAACTTTTCTTAAGCGTTTCTAAATTAACTAATGAAGTCTCAATAGTACGCGCCTCTAGTTTGGCTTTCTGCGCCCATGCCAATAGAGCAAGATTACTTTTTTCTGTTTCGGCTAATCTACGACATGCTATTTTTGACAATTGCATATCCTTAATAATCCCAAGGCTTACAACTTCAAAATATTTTCTAAGACAAATAACCTTTTCAGTTGTATCTCTAGTCTCAGGAACCCAACCATTTTTAGACATTTCACGATAAGGTAGTTTTTTTGCAAGTTCCTTATCAGCATCCATGTTATTCTCAGCGTTGGCTTTTACAAGTTTTTCACGATAAGTGGCCTCTAGTTTATTCCAAAACTTAGCAGGAACACCTAATACCATTTCTAAACGAACAGCAACATCCGGAGTCAACTGAACTTCGCCATTAATTAATTTGCTAATATGTTTTTCGGACATACCCATGCGTACTGCAAATTCTTTCTGGCTAAGTCCTCTATCAAGCAACTGCTCTTTAATAGTTGCTCCCGGTGGTGTTGCAATAAAACTGCGACTTTTTACCATCGTAATACCTCCCTGAATGAAACGGAAATTTAATGATAATCTACAATTTCCATTACGTTTGCAATTTGAATTTCATTCCCTATTTTTTCAAAAACCAGACGATAGGGATGAACTAAATCCATTGCGTATTGACCTTTGCGATTTCCTTTTAATAGATGACATCTTCCAATATGGAATTGAACCATCTCTTCAACAGTATCGGATGCATCTATTTCATCTATACGCTGATGGATTTTTTCAGCCATTTCTGAACCATATTTCTTTTCTGCTTCGCTAGCGATTGTACACACCTTTTCAATCTTGCGAGTCTTATATGTTATTTCCAATCCATCACCTCTTTCGTGAGTTTACCTTTGAGGTAAATATATTATATCCTTATTTGCTATAAATGTCAATAGTATTGGTTTACCTGAGAGGTAAATTGATTGTGATATGCCAAAAAGATAGGACAGTAGAAACTGAATCTACTGCCCTGAAAATTAGAATTCCTGTGATAGTGGCACCCAATGGTCATCTGACATAT
>JABLTL010060406.1_pt1 | contig 25115 bp, 24 predicted proteins | sample 7160151 | NCBI WGS metagenome assembly JABLTL01 (sample SAMN14651223, study PRJNA627086) | human gut metagenome | isolation source: feces | host: Homo sapiens
AAGAATTAATGTATATACTCTCAAGACAAAACTGTTTTGAGAGTTTTTTCTTATAAAAAATGTGATAATAGAAAATCAGAAAATGGTATAGTTATACATCTGAAAGATGAATAAGCATGATGAAAGCAAACGCAATTGATTTCATAATATCGATTATTAATGGAAACTAGATGAATCATCTTTATACATGTCATTCAGTCAGAATGGACAGAGCATGTGAGCTTCATTATGCTGATGGTGATACTTCATAGATATCCAAAATATCTGATTATGTGAAAATTCTATTTAAGAACATAGATGAAATTCTTTTTCGGCAGTTCTTGACTTAATTCTTTTATCTTAACAATTATTTATTCTGATATAAAGTCTTTTTTTTCTAATAAAGTATTCTATTCTAGAATTAAGGAAGGATAATTTATGCTGAATTATAATCCATCATGGTTTAAATGCAAATTATACAATTTTCTGATTTATCTGATTGCAAGTGCACTTTTTCTATCTGGCTGTGATATACAGAAGGAACATCACGCAAATATTTCAGAAGATATTGTTTCTCCAATCCAGCAAGCATCTTTTTGCACGAATATATTTGCGGCAGTTTCTGATGAAGCTATGTATTATCAAATTAAGGGTGGAAAGCTATTTGCATTAGATAAAAAAGGAAATAATATTCAAATTGGCACCATGAATTTTGTGGATGATAAAGAAACTGGTTCTAGCAGGGATGGGATTCCTGCACCAAAAAGATATTCAGACATTGCGGGAACTGGTGTTGGAATGCTTTATTTTGATAGAAAGATTATTTATGAGAGTGAGTATTTTACTGTAGATGGTCAAATGCGATATCGTCTGAATGCATATGATCCTTCAAACAATCAATTTCAAACAATCCTTGAATTTGATTTTCAACCATCCTACTTCACTTTACAAAAAGATGTGATTGCGGTAGCAGAAACGATTGCGTCAAGTAGAGAAGGAATTGTTCATTTTTTTGATTTGAATGGAAATGAAAAAAAAGTAATAAAGTTTGGTTCAGATGTTGTAAACATAACAAGTAATGGAAATGATATTATTATCAATTGTGTTGGATATTTGTATAGTGTAAATATTGATACATTAGAACAACGCACACTTGTTCAAAGAGAGAATACCGAATTTGTATATGTGAATGATAATACATATTCATATTGTTCTATTGATGCAGAAGAACTGAAAAAAGAAATTCCGCAGGTTCATTCTGGTATTATAGACAATTCAAGAAATACTGAATTGTTTGGGGTAGACAATGCAATCATTGATTATTATGATGAAAATATCTATACAACGACACTGGAAAATAAGGTGAAGTATAGAATCTATGACTGGGATGGCAATTTAGTGGATGAAATTATTCCATCTGAAACATTAGGTGCATCAGATGGTGCCTTTCCAATAGCTTACCATGAAATGGATTATTCTAGTATCGTTCGGGTATGGAATGGACAACTTATTGCTTACCACATTAATAAATCAGAAATAGAATTATTGTCTTGCAGTCTTAAAACACATACATGTGAATTTTTAAAGTCATAGGTAAGTTATGTAAAAGAATGTTTAAAAAATTATGATTCATCAGCTAATTTACAACCGTGCGGCTGCAGATTAGCTGTTTTTATAGTATGAAAAAAGAGAATCAATTTCGATTCTCTTAGTGCGTCATAATAATGCTAATAAATCATCTCTAGATAGATTAGAGGAAGAGATACCATCACCAGATAGGATCTTATTTGCTAGATCACTCTTTGATGCCTGTAATTCAAGGATTCTTTCTTCAATTGTATCTTTCATGATTAACTTATAAACAGTCACAACATTTGTTTGTCCAATACGATGCGCACGATCACTTGCCTGGTTCTCAACAGCAGTATTCCACCAAGGATCATAATGAATTACGATATCTGCAGCAGTTAAATTTAATCCTGTTCCACCAGCTTTTAAAGAAATCAAGAAGACAGGTACATTATCATTCTGGAAAGCTTCTACCATTTCAGCACGTTTCTTTTTCGATGTTTTACCTTCCAATTTATAGTATGGAATCTTTTTCTCGTCTAATAGATTAGAAAGCTTATCTAACATTGTGGTGAATTGAGAGAATAGTAGAATTTTATGTCCACCTTCAATTGCATTGCATATAAGATCAATTCCCATATCTGTTTTAGCAGAATTCTGTCTATATTTATCATATAGCAATCCAGGATAACAACATAATTGTCTGAGCTTTGTTAGTTCGGCTAATATCGCAAATTTATTTTCTTTGAATTCCTGATCGGATTGTTTGCCAACAAGAAATTTGATTTTTTGGACTTCTGCTTCGTAAAGTTTCTTTTGTTCACCTTCAAGTTGTGCATAGTAAACTTCTTCAAGTTTATCTGGAAGATCTTTTAATACATCTTTTTTCAGTCTTCTTAGCACAAACGGAGTAATCATTTGTGTGAGTTCTCTTTCCATGAGATCATCATGATCTCTTACAATTGGTGTCTCAAAACGCTCTCTAAATGTTCTATACGAGTAGAAGAAACCAGGCATGAGGTAATCAAAGATAGACCACAATTCAGATAATCTGTTTTCAATTGGTGTACCAGTTAAAGCAATCTTGAATGAAGCATTAATATACTTCACAGCTTGAGAGTTTTGTGTGTTCGCATTTTTGATATATTGTGCTTCATCAATGACTTCACATGAGAACTGCATATCTTCATAACAATCAATATCTCTTCTAAGAAGTTCATAAGATGTAATCAATACTTCATTATCACTAGATGTTTGAATCAGTTCTTTTCTTTCTTCTGGTGTACCTTGAATCATACGATGCGGAATGGAAGGCAAGAACTTATCAATTTCCTTTGACCAGTTATATACAAGAGAGGCTGGACATACAATTAATGTTCTTTTTCTATTTTTCCATGTACCAAGCATTGCGATGACCTGCAATGTCTTACCTAGACCCATTTCATCGGCCAGTAAACCACCAAATCCATTGTCTCTTAAGGCACATAGCCATTGCATTCCATGCAGCTGATATGGGCGCATTTCAGCGTTTAAATCAATTGGAGGTTCATAGTCTTCCTGATTGACTGTATGCATTTGTTGGATCATTCTTCTAAAAGAAGTATCATAGTCTAAGTTGTATGCTTTCTTATCATTGAGTGTTTCAAGATACATTGCGCGGAATTTTGGAATATCTGCACTACCTTTTTCCAATTCTTTCTGACTTAGTGATAAAGAATCTTTGAGTGCTAACAGTTCATCAATATTGGAAGCTTCTGTATTTAAGAATGTTCCATCTTTTAAGCGATAGAATTTCTTCTTTTTATCATATTTAGATAATATTTCCGCAATTTCTTTCATAGAAAGCGTATCATTGACAAGATCTAAGCGAAGCAGGTCGTGGTTTACAGAAACACCAACATTGACCTTTGGCATTGCTTTGATTGTAATTCTTTTTAATGCATCAGAAATATATACCGTTGCAAGTGACTGTAAGTATGGAATTGTAGCAGTTACAAATGTATAAATGCCTTCATCATCTCCATGAAATACAAATTTATGATTAAATTCATCAAGAGCATTAAATGAAGGAGCTATACGATTGACCATAAGAGCTTCTTCATCCTGATCACGTTTAGATAGATCTGTATCTGTTTCTGTGTTATAGACTGCATTGTTGTAGATTGCTTTGATTTCACATGTAATCGCGTCTTTTTGTGGACTATCTAAATACAGTTCAAAAGATGGTTTTTCAATGACATAGTCATATGGATCAAATCCATCATTTTTAACAAGTGTCGTTTTAGAAATGACAGGATAAACGTACTTAGAAAATTTAGGCAAATCTTCTTCAGAGATAAACTCTGGTTTTTCATTAACTATAGATAAATGACGTAAAAATGGAATCAAATCATCATTTGATTTCGAAATAAATATAGTAGAATTCAGATAATCAAAGATATAGATATGTTCATTTCCTAATGCGAAAGGATACTTTGCACCCTGAAAGATACATCCATCTTTTTTCTTTGTCAGGGACGTATGTATTTCAGGAATACCCTCTTCAACTTTAAATGGAAGATCATAATTTGTAATAGGATTGGATACAATGACATTTTGATCTTTTATCAGATTTATAAATGCATCTAAGTATCTACCACGAAGACATAAAGAACGCTTCATTGTTTGCTCCATATATCCGTAATAGCCATAATTGTAGTATTGGCTTGTATTTGATGCCATATATGCATCATCTTTATAGTATAAAGACATTAAAAATTCTATGACAGGTTTTGATTGCATATCAAATGCATCAATCGTATGAATAAACTCCAAGGATTTTCCATAGTATTTGTTTTCATGGTTATGAATCAAAGTGCAAAAGGAATCAATGCTTTTAATGACATAAGAACGATTATCAGGTTTGTTTAAAGTGAAAGAAACCTCCACTTGTTCATCATTTGTACAATTTAATGTAGGTGTTATATGAACAATTGGCTGTACAGCATCTGCAGGTTTTGCATAGGTATCCAGTAAATCTTGAATGGAACGATCACTTTGTACAGATACAGGTTCTTTTGCATATCCATTTCCAATTGTGGATAATTTATCTTCATCAATATATTTCAACAAAACTGCAGCGATGTGTTTGCATGGTTCAAAGTTATCTTCGAAGTAAGGACATGTACAATCTTCTGTAATGATATTACCATTTTTTCCAAGTAATACACGCACTTGATATTCATCATATCCACTTGAGCTGTTAACCCATGTTTCAATTTCTGTCAGGCCAGACGATTCTTGATCAAATACCATGAGATCACCAACATCATTTGAACGAAAAATATTTTCTCCTCTTTCAAAGATACGGTTATTCCCAATGTGACGTTTGATTGAAGCTTCATTGATCATAAAAAGCACCTCCTGAAGTATCTACTCATTTTACCATGAAAATAAGTTACACAGATAATCTTTGTCTATTTTCTGATAAAATATAGCCATGAAAAAAACATTGATTGAAATCCATGATGAAGCCAGAAAAGAGCACGTTCCTATTATGCTGGATGATGGGATGGCTTTTCTTTTGAATTATATTCGAAAACATGAAGGGATACGAGATATTCTTGAAGTTGGTACTGCAGTTGGTTTTTCAGCGATTAATATGGCTAAAATACGCTGGGATAATACAATTGATACATTAGAAATCAATCAAAAAATGTATGAAAAAGCAATTCAAAATATCAAAAATGAGCAATTAGATGATAGAATACATGTGCATTTAATAGATGGTGCAGCATTTGAGACAAATAAAATCTATGATTTGATTTTTATAGATGCAGCAAAATCACAGTATCGCAGATATTTAGAACACTTCATGAAAAATAGTAGAATAGGGACTGTTTTTATTTTTGATAATTTGAATTTTCATGGAATTGTTGATAATGAAGAGTTATCTTCAAATCGAAGTACGATACAAATGGTTCATAAGATCAAAAAATTCAGAGAACATCTATTGAATGATGATCGTTTTATTACTGCATATTATGAAGTGGGAGATGGTATTGCGGTAAGTGTAAGAAAAATATAAATATAAAAAAAAAGGGGGAGAAAAGAATGAAAAGTAATTCAATGGTAAAAGATCTGACTAATGGATCTGTGCCTAAGCTTTTGTTTGCTTTTGCGGCACCGTTGTTTGTATCAAATGCATTACAGGCAATCTATAACATCGTTGATATGATTGTTGTAGGACAGGTGATTGGTGGATCTGGAATGTCTGCAGTTAGTACTGGGGGAAATATTCTTCACTTATTAACTTTCGTAGCGATGGGGTTTTCAAGTGCAGGACAAGTCATTATCGCACGCGAAGTAGGTATGCAGGATCATGATGGAATCAAGAAAACAATCGGTACACTGTTTACGCTTTTGTTTTCAATTGCATTATTGATTTCTGTGGGATGTTATATCTTTAGGGATAACTTATTACAGCTTGTTAATACACCGCAGGAAGCATATGCATATACAATGGATTATACTGTCATCTGTATCTTAGGCTTGATCTTTATTTATGGATACAATGTTGTTTCTGCCATTATGCGTGGAATGGGAGATTCCAAAAGACCATTTATGTTTGTTGCAATTGCGGCAATTATCAACATTGTATTAGATATTGTATTTGTTGCAGGATTTAAGATGGAAGTTGCTGGAGCTGCCTGGGCAACAGTTATAGGTCAATCCTTTAGCTTTATCTTTGCATTTGCGTATTTGTATAAAAGAAAAGAAGAGTTTGGATTTGACTTTAAATTAAAGAGTTTTATTCCAGATGGAAATGCAATGGCAAAGATTTCTGCATTAGGCATTCCAATGGCATTACAGTCTGCTTCTATTTCTATTTCACAGACGGTTGTTGCGGCATGGGTAAATTCCTTTGGAATCATTTACAGTGCAATTGCGGGTATCATCAGTAAACTCAATATGATGATGGGTATTATGTCAAACTCTATTACAACAGCTGCAGCAAGTATGATTGGTCAAAACTTAGGTGCAAGAAAGTATGATCGTGTTCCTAAGATTCTTGCCTGGGCATTTGGTGGAGCATTCGCATTATCAATCATTGGAAGTATTGTAATTAAATACGATCCAGATATGATATTTGGAATGTTTACTTCTGATGAAGCTGTATTAGCGGAAGCAACAATTATTGTTTTACCAGCAATTTTGAATTTCTTTGGTGCAGCGACACGCTGCTTTGCATTTGGTATTATTAATGGTTCAGGAAACTCTAAATTAAACCTGTGTGTTGCGATATTAGATGGCATGATTGCCCGTGTTGGCTTAGCTTATCTTCTAGGATGGGCGTTAGGTATGGGGCCAAAAGGGTTCTGGCTTGGTGATGCCTTGGCAGGATTTATGCCGCTTGTCATTGGTGGTGTATTCTATCTCAGTGGATTCTGGAAAAAAGAAGAGTAAAAATAAAACTCAGACTTGGATGAAAACAAATCATCTTTGTCTGAGCTTTTTTTATCTCTTCTTGTATAGAACAAGTTCTGGATTGATTCCATCTTTTTCGTATGTGCAGATGAGAAAAAAATCCATACTTGCAAGAATACCAAAACATCGATCTCCACCAAATTCAGATTCCAATTGATTGCCTAGATATGTTGTGTCATCATCTAGAAATTGCACTGCTTTTCCATTTGGAAGTGGATATGCAAGATTAACATATTTTCCAACAAGAGCATTTAATTTCTTAACTTCTGGCAGTCCTTCAATATGAAGCACATTGATTTCTTATAAGAGTTGTTGCTTAAATGCTTCAAATTGTTCATCATCACTGAGCTCTTCATATCGTTTCCAGTAATCTAGCTGTGGAAGAATTTCTTCCATATAGGAACGTGCCTGTTCTTCAGTGAATTGATCATTGACCATATTTTTTACACATATGTCAATTAAGTCATTCATGTTGTGATACGTATATGTTCCATCTGCATAGCACCATTTGCAGTATTCTTCATTGAGTGATCCATCACTTTCATGACTTATGATGGAATCATCTGTAAGCGGCATTCCACAACATTGACAAATTAGCTTTCTAGGTGAACCCAAAAGCGTATTGATGGAAACATTGAATTCTTTTGAAAGAAGTTTGAGAGTTTCAGTATTTGGAATTGTTTCTCCATTTTCCCAACGGGATACGGCTTGCCTGGTTACAAGAATTTTTCTTGCAAGTTCATCTTGTGATAGTTTATTTTTTTTGCGCAATTCTAAAATGATATCTTTTGTTTCCATTTTTGATTTCCTCCATTAACTATAAATTAGCAAAGAAAAGAACATGGGTAAAGCAACGCGTTGTTACCCATAAAAAAAGCCACTTCGTTTGAAGTGACTTTCATAGATCAATTACTTGCTTACTGTATTGAATACTTCTTCGTTGAGGGAGTTTTCACTCTTGCATACAACCATTGCACAGGCAGTATCACCTGTAACGTTTAATGCGGTAACAAGCATTTCAATTGGTCGGTTGATTGCGAGAATCAATGCATATACTGATAATGCGATAGGATTTGTGAATCCAACACCAGATAAGATTGTGAATAGAATGATTGCGCCTGCACCTGGAGCAGCTGGTGTACCAACAGAAGCAATAACAGCTAATAGACCAATTAAGATCAACTGTGGAAGGTGTACTGTGTATCCAGCAACACCTGCGATAAAGATTGTAGCGACAACCTGCATTAATGCAGTACCATCCATATTGATTGTCATACCAAGTGGTAATACGAAGGATGCGATTTCTTCAGATACACCTAATTCTTTTTCTGCAGTTTCAATATTCATTGGAAGTGTAGCTGCACTGGAAGATGTTGAGAAACCAAATAATGCAACCTTAGCAATCTTCTTTGCGAAGACTGTTGGGGACAGCTTTGTTGTAACGGATACGAACAATGGATAGAAGATAAATAAGAATGCAAATAGTAATACAGTTGTTAATACAATATAGCTAAGTGCTGGTTTTAAATAAGCCACACCATACGCTGCACATGTTCTTGTTAATAGACAGAAGATAGCTACTGGAGCAAATGTATTAACGATCCAGGATAAGATGATAGTAACAAGTTCGGAGATCTGTTCACAAAGAGCTGTGATCTGTTTGAACTTTTCTTTATTTGTATTAATGCCAAGACCAACAGCAACAGCGCAGACAACAATTGCTAACACACCGCCATTATTGCTCAATGCAGATACAAAGTTGTTTGGTACTGCGTTAACGATGAATAGTAATGGGTTTGAACCACTCTTGCCAGCAGCTGCTTCAAGGTTTGTTTCAGCAGCCTGGAAAAGACCAGCGTTGTAAGCAATCATTCCACAAACAGAAGCAACTAAAATTGCGATAACTGTTGTTAATAAAAAATAGCCAATTGTTTTACTAGCAATTCTACCAAGTTTCTTAGCATCAGATATTCTAATCATTGCAATAACAATAGATGTGAATACCATTGGGATGATGATAACTTGCATTGAATTAACAAACAATTGACCAACAATATAAAATAAACCAATAGCTTTTTCATTTCCTTCAGCTGTAATGTCAGCAAACAATAAATTGTTAATCACTGACCATGTCGCTTCTTGACCGTTTTCTGTGAGATTAACCCTTAAAAAAATAGCCCCAATACCGACGACTATGCCAAGTATCAGTGCAATAACCATTTTTTTAGCTAATGACATTTTTGAATTTTTCATAGTTCCTCCTAAAATTGCCTGAACTATGATATCAAATAAAAAAGATTTGTCTATATATTTTTTAAAAAATATGTGAAAGCTGTGGGTAAAAAACGTTTATAAATGAAAAAATGTATTTTTTCATAACAAAAAGCAAGCCTATTATTCAACATTTGAGATATGCGGCAGTACATCCTTTGGAATTAAACACTTATAGGAATTATCCTGTAGTCTAGTTTTCAATTCAGCTTTTGTTTTTTCAATCATTTCAGGATTTTGATACAGTGTTTTTGTGGCATCATATAATACATCACCCGCAAGCATGCAGCCTTTATATGCAATACTGCTCTTACCTTGTGCAACCCATTGCAAGCTATGTGCACCCGCACCGATGGAATAACATGCAGTATTAATTTGTGCAGTAGGAACACACCAGGAAACGTCACCTACATCTGTAGAGCCCATTTCACAAACATCAGAGTGATTTGTTTCAATGAAATAATCATTGATTGGTCTTTCTTTGATGTTTTCGATAACTTTCTGCTGATCCTTTGCAAACTGTGGAGTATCACTGAGTACATCCTTGATATCAAATGTATCTTTGAAAGACTGGGCATAAGCTAATTCTTCATCTGTATAGTCGTTTTTGTAAAAAATAAAAACGTCTGGTAAGAGACGTGATTGAACAAAATACATGAACAAACAAAGCGCCTCTTCTTTTGGAAGGAGTGTTATGAATGTTATTCATAACCCCACGGAACATATTTACCAATATGCTTCGTTCGGCGATGATTACATTTCACTTGCTTCTTTGCCCGTCGGCTCTACAAGATACTCATTTGCATCGTTACCTCTTGTTTTGATTTTTACGTGTTTTATTATTACATGAGAAAAAGAGATATACAGAAAATCCTTTCATTTTAATAGAAGAAAAGCTATAACAGATGTACTGCTATAGCTTTATGAATCTAGAAGTGTCCGCCACCGGAATGCATTCCCCCACTGCTGGAGAAACTGCTTCCTCCAGGTGAAGAATCGTTGTCATCATGTTTTGGAATTGGAGCTCTTGTGACAGATTCATACAGGAACATATCACGGCTGTTTGTTAAATGCACGCCGTTGCCTGGTACATAGGAATGTGCTGTTGTTGCGATTGCTTTTGTTTTGTGCTTGCTTTTTTGTACGAGCACTGTGATGAGTGCAATAATTGGTGGCAAGCCAAATGTGATGCCTTTTTTGATTGGTGTGGAATCTGCAGGCTCATCATAGTTGCTTCCATAATGTTCGCCATTTTCACTGTAGTATGCCATTAAGCCATCCGCTTCTTTGATGTAATCGCGAATTGCGGAATAGTAATCGTGCTCATAGAGACCGCTGCGTGCAGCTGAATCCATGATATCCATGCCATCTAAAGAGAACATAGACTGTTTATCACAATATGGAATATAAACCTGGTAAGAGCCACCTTTTGAACATTGTGTAATCAGTAGTAATACACCATTGTCAGTATTGCCATATCCTAAACTTTCATCCGTATAGTATTTTTCAATGAAGTTTGTCATATCATCATATGACTGTTCTGTTGAATCTTCGATGATTCTTGCGTAAACTCCAAATTCATACTGGTCTGCAATTTGTGCGGCATATGCATTTAATTCATCTACTTCTTCTTGAGAAAGTGCACCATAGGTATCTTCTACATATACATCACTCGATGCGTGGATTGGTGTAAAAGGAATCAAGAGAAAGAGTGCGATTAGTAAAATCATGTTTCTAATTGTTTTCATAGTATCTTCACGCTCCCATCACTTGAAATAAGATGACATACAGTAAAGCAATACCAATGACTGTAATCAAGAGAAATCGTAGAATCATCTTTGTTTTATCAATTGGCAAATCATCACCGATCATCTTTCCTGTCTGACCATTCATAGCGAACAAGTAATTCTTGCCTTGATATTGTGTGGATAACAGCCATACTGGCAGGAATGCGTAGTGAACTGTACCTGGTGTAATTGTTGTATTTGTTTTATCAGATACATATGTCTGATATCCAGTGACTGTTTCTTCTAAAAGAGAAATCGTTGTATTTTTAATTCTCTGATTAACTCTTTCTGCATCTTCTTCTATCGATACGTCATATTTATCAGCCAAATAGCCAGGCAAATATGACATCTGGAATGGAACAAGATCTTTGTAGTCAAATGGTTCAATAGAATCCATGAAATCATCTGGCATCTTGGAAGAACCATCAGCAGGTACTTTCTGAAATTCAACAGTTCCATCTCTTTCAATACGGAAATGACGTGTTGTTGTGACGATTTCATCATCAGTTTCGTAAGAGGAAGAAGTTGTTGCTGATCCTCTTAAGTGTGCATCTACAGTACCGTCATACAGCCAGAATGGCACGTATACACCTTTGATTTCTTCAATGTGATTGCTTTCTGTGAATGCTTTTGGCAGGAATGGTTTTCCTTTGTAGAAGTTCTTTAATTCTTTGACGGCATCTTCTTTGATTAGTTTAAAAGGAATGACGTAATCTGGCTTTAAAGAGCCTTCAAACTGTGCAGGAACTACTGTTGGATTTCCACAATATGGACATCTTGTTGCGGCAGTGTTTGCATCAGAAATGAGTTGTGCACCACAGCTTGGACAGTTGTATGCACGCATGTTTTTTGCTTCTTCTTCATTCCATTGCAGAAGTTCTGCATTTTCCTGCTGTTTCTTTTCAGCATCTACGGAAATTGCTTCCTGGTTTTTCTCGAAAAAGACTTTATCAATTTCATCCACTGTAAATGTAGAACCACAGCTATCGCATTTTAGCTTGGATGAAACGGGATCAAATCTGAGTGGCCCATTACAATTAGGACACTGATAATTCGTTAATTGTTCTGGCATAGAATAATCCTTTCTATCTTGTCAGTGCTTTTGAAAGTATAAGTAAAATAATGAAAAGGGCGATGGAAGAAAGACCTAAAAGAATGCCAATCAAATTATTAGACTGCAGCTGTCGTTTATATCTTTCCTGATCAATGTTTTTCATATCTTTTTTTACATGAAAAGGTCCGGATTCCGGACCTTTTGTTAAATCATTATGCCGGTTTCTTTTCTCCGCAGTTGTTGCAGAAGTTGCCAGTATTTTCTGTGTTGCATTTTGGGCAGATCCACTTTGCGTTTGCTGGATTTGCTTCACCACAGTTCGTGCAGAATTTACCAGTATTCGCTGTTCCACACTTTGGACATGTCCATCCAGCTGCAGGAGTTACTGGAGCTGCAGGTTGTGCTGGCTGTGCAGGCTGCTGGTTGAGTAATACGTTAGCATTCACACCACCGCTTGCCTGCGCTGCATTAAGTCCTACAAAGCCCATTGCTGCGCCATTTGCATTATTTGCGGCATCTCTCATTGCCTGTGCCTGTGCACCGACGATAGCAGCACCTGCTAGATTTGCATTTGTATATGCAGCATCTTTTTGCATCTGCTTGATCATCTTTTCGTCTTCTTCGTCAGCCTTGATAGAAGAAATACCGAAGGAGACGATTTCAATACCTCTTTGATCTCTCCATTTCTTGGATAGTTCGTCATTTAGTGCTTCTGCTAGTTCTAGTGTGTGTGCAGGAATTTCTGAGTAACGAACACCTGCAGCGCCGATTCTAGCGAATGCAGGCTGCAAAGCTGTTAATAATTCAGAACGCATCTGATCTTCGATATCAGAAATTTTGTATACTTCTGATACATTGGAACAAACGTTTGTGTAGAAAAGGATTGGATCAGAAATTTTGATGGAATATTCACCAAAAGCCTTGAGAGAGATGTCTAAGTCAATCCCTGCTCTTTGATCAAGAACTCTGAATGGAACAGGGGAAGCTGTTCCGTACTTCATACCTGGAATTTCCTTTGTGTTGAAGAAGTAAACTCTTTGATCTGTTCCTGTTTCTCCAGCAAATGTGATTCTCTTTCCAATTTGTGCGAATACGTCTTTTACAGAAGAGGAAAGGCTCTTGCCTGTAAAGATAGATGGTGCTGTTTTGGAGTCATACTTGTATTCTCCAGGTTCTGCACAGATATCAACAACTTTACCTTGTTCAACGATAACTAAGCATTGACCATCAGCAACCGCAATGACAGATCCATCAGAAATGATATTGTCATTTCCACGGTTAGCACCGAAACCTGATGTCTTCTTATGACCTTTTACACAAATTGTATCGGCAGGAATTGCATCACAATAGAAATACTCTTTCCACTGATCGCTAAGTGTGCTACCTGCTGCATTAAGCGTAGTTAAAATTAGTCCCATATTATTCTCCTGTCTGTAGTGTAAGTGAACACTATCTTTTGCTAATTCCATTGTAGCTGAAAATAGACTGGAAAACTATTAATTTATATGAAAAGTTGTATGAAAATGAAAAACAGCTTCCAAACTAGGAAGCTGAGTTGAAACGATATCCGCGTTTCCAGAAAGAATCTAAGATTTTTTCGGAGTGAGAACTTTCCAGTTTTTCACGAATATGGCAAATATGAACACATATAATTGAACGACAGCGGAATGGTTCTTCTTTCCATACATTTTCATAGATTTCTTCTGCAGTATGGATTTCATCTGGGTGATCCATCAGAAATGATAGAATACCAAATTCTTTAGATGTAAGCTGTTTTTCTGTGCCGTCTTTTAAGACTGTGTTATTTGTATTGTTAAGTGACAGGGTCATAATTTGGCCTCCTTTAAATATTCATCGAGTGTATAGGTTTGATAATTATCTGTTTCGTAATCGTAGTATTCAAGTTCAATTGTTCCAATTTTTGCAAGCTGTTTGAGTTCTTCTATTGTGAATACATCTTTTGTCTGATAGGAGCAGGAAGTTAGATTTTTGTTGTGGATTTCGTTGCTGATATAAATGTTTGCACCTCTATCAAAATTGGATTCAGAAGTTGAAAACCATAGATCAATTGCCTGTTTTCTGTGTGCTTCTAAGATAGATACAGATTGTTTGTATTGTTCTGTTTCTAATTGGTCTGTTGGAATATTAATGTCGATGGATAAGCGGATAGAATAATTCGTATCTTCATCTGTGGAAGAAACTGTAGAGGAAAGATCTTTATGTAAGTTGTATTCATTTATATAGTAGTTTATTTTTTCACCAGCGTTGAGTGGATACTGGTATGGTAAGGAAAATGCATGGTTCATAAAGATGAACTTTCCACAGCCAAATGTAATGAGTGCAGCTGAAACAAAGTAGAGAATATTCTTCCAGTAGAATTTGATCTTTCTTTTGTATACAAAGATAGAAATCAGATAGATGCAGAATAAGAGAATGTAAAGAAGAATGAAGGAATCAATCATATTGGATTTGATGATAGAAAAACCCAGATTGACAAGTGAAACAAGCAAATAGAAATTGATGATGAATGGATAGGAGAAGAATGTGTTAGATACCTGTTCTGCGCGTTCTGTCTTTCTTTCAACAAAGTTTTTCTTTAAGAGGAAGCATGCAATACATGTATAGATGACTAATGTTGTGATCTGTAAATAGGAAACACTTGGAACAAAGCTCATTGTTTCGTCAATGGACTGCACGATATTCTGAGAAATACTTGTGAAATTGACAGCGACAATTGCAACTGGGGAAAATAGAATTCCTTCTTCAAAAGATGACAACATGAATGGAATGAGCAATAGATCGCTGATGATTTCTGCGGTTAAGCTGATTGCAACGAAGATTGCGGAATACGCAGCTAACATTACAATTCCATCAAAGATGTTATTCGCAAATAGATAAATACAGGAATTGATGATGAGTAGTGCAAGGATGCCTAATGCCATCATTGCATATGATGCAAAAAGTGATGAAAAGAAAATCGTAGTGGAACGCATTGTGAATAACAATGCAAATAGAGAAGAGATTGTATAGTAGCTGAAGATCAGTACGAATGAGAAGGTGATTGTTGTGATTAATAGTTCTTTACGATCAATTGGAAGTGAGAAATACATATCACAACTTCTTTTTCGGTGTACGAAGGAGAATAAGAAGACTGGCAGTGCAAAGCACATGATGATAGATAGCACAAGAGAAGTTATTGTGGTAACTCTAAAGCAGTCAGCGGCTTCATTGCCAGGTGTTAAGAAAGAAGACATAGAAATCGCAATGAACATGATGCCAAAGAATACCCAGGCAATGATCTTGCTTTTGAATAGATATTTGAAATAGTTCTTATTGATCATTAGATTTGCTCCTTCCTTCTAATTCATAGATAAATAATTCTTCAAAGTTGACTTGTAATACATCGACAAGAATTGGATGCATTGCTTCAATTTGACTGAGAACTTCTTCCTGATTTCCTTTTGCGACGAGTTGATATACTCTGCCTTCATTCTCTAAATGAAGGATATTGAAATTGTTGAATGCATCTTTTCCAACTTCTTTTTCGAATACAATCTGGTATTTGTTGATGTTTTCCTTGGAATCGGATAAATCACCGTATTCAAGCATTCTTCCATCTTCCAGGATGCCAAAGGAATCACAGATATCTTCTAATTCCTTTAGATTGTGTGAGGAGATGATAACGGTTAAATGTTCATCTTCAATTAAATCTGCTAATGCCTGTTTGAATTTGTAGCGAATGAGTGGTTCTAGACCATCATATGCTTCATCTAATAATAAGAGTTTTGGCTCTGTGGATAATGCAAATAGCAGGGCAACTCGTCTTTTGTTGCCTTTAGATAAATTCAGAATAGAATCTTTCTCATCTAATTCAAACATCTTTAAGAATTTCTGGTATTTAGCTTCAGAGAAGTCATACATAGATTCATAGATTTGTTTTACAGATTTGATTGTTGCGCCAATTGGGTAGAATTGTTCGTCAGAAACAAATGCAATTTCTTTACGGATCTTTGGATCATCATATGTATCACAGTCATTGAACAGAACACATCCTTGCTCAGGCTCGTAGACCCCAGCAATGATGCGAAGCAGTGTGGATTTACCGGCACCGTTGATTCCGACGAGTCCAAAGATGGATCCATCTTGAATTTCTAGATCGAGTCCTTTCAGGACTTCTTTATTTCCAAAGTTTTTGTATAGCTTGTCAATTTTTAACATGTTGCATTCTCCTTATAGAGTATTTCAATGGCATCCATTAATTCTTGTTTCTGGACGCCTGAATCTTTGAGTGGCTGTAATACTTTTACGATTTGATTGGAATGAGATTGTTTAAGATCAATGTCTGAAACATAGACGCCTTTTTTAGGAATGTTATAAACATATCCATTCTTTTCTAATTCAATATATGCTTTGGATACTGTGTTTGGGTTGATTCCGTTTTCTTGGGCGAGTTGACGTACACTTGGCAAACGATCTCCAGGAGCTAGCACACCAGCTTGTATAAAACGCAGTATCTGGTTTTGTATTTGTTCAAAGATTGGTTCTTTGCTTTGCGTGTTGAGAAGAAACATTTGAACTCCTTTCTGTCTTATCTGTCTAAACTGTACTATCTGTACTAGTGCGAGTCAATAGATATGACTGGAAATTAATAATTTTTAAAATACTGCTTGCGTATTTTATGAATCGTGATAAACTATTGTTGTTGCCTTAATAGCTCAGTCGGTAGAGCACCTGGCTGTTAACCAGGGTGTCACAGGTTCGAGTCCTGTTTAAGGCGCCATATCAAGAAGGATCTGGGAAGAAATTCCTGGGTCTTTTTTTGTATTTGTAAACAAAATAAGATATGGAATGTTCCATATCTTATTGAAGAGAATATGTATTTTGTTTAAAGTTTACCTGTTGCGTCATACATTGCCCATTGTGCAATGTTAACTGCATGATCACCGATCTTTTCAAAGTATTTCGCTACCATTAATAGATTTAAGTCATATTCTACATTGGCATCTTTGGAAAACTTATCAATGAGTGTCTGCTTTGCGTTATTGAATGCAGTATCTACGATATCATCTGTATCAATGACACTTTGCGCAAGCACTGCATCTTTTGTGTTCAATGCTTTGATGGAGTCATATACCATACTTCTAGCAGCATTTGCCATTTCTTTCATATCCAGGATATCTACAGCTGTAGATACATGTTCAACTGCAACGATTTCAGCAATATCAGCCGCAACATCACCGATTCTTTCTAGATCATAGACGGCTTTTAAAGAGGCTGAGATTTTTCTTAGATCACTTGCTACTGGCTGCTGCTGCATAAGAAGTTTCAAGCAGATGTTTTCAATTTCTCTTTCATCTCTACGAATCGTTCTTGTTCTAGAGATGACAGCTGCAGCTAGTTTTTCATTTCCTGTATTTAATGCATCAATTGTATCTGTAATAGAAGATAAGCATTTATCTCCCATCTGTGTCATGGATTCCTGTAACTGTTCTAATTGCGTATCAAAACGATTTCTCATATGTATCAACCAAACCTTCCTGTAATATAGTTTTCTGTTCTCTTATCCTTAGGTACGGAGAATATTTGATCTGTCTGTCCGTATTCTACTAAATCACCGAGTAAGAAGAATGCAGTTTTATCAGAGATTCTAACAGCCTGCTGCATGTTATGGGTAACAATGACAACGGTATATTTCTTTTTGAGTTCTAATACGAGTTCTTCAATTTTTGATGTGGAAATAGGATCAAGTGCACTTGTTGGTTCATCCATCAAGATCACTTCTGGCTGACAAGCTAAAGCTCTAGCGATACATAGACGCTGCTGCTGACCACCTGACATGCCAAGGGCGCTGGATTTGAGACGATCTTTGCATTCATCCCAGATTGCGGCATTCTTTAAAGAAGTTTCAACAATTTCATCTAACTGTGCCTTGTTTTTGATGCCATGTGTTCTAGGACCATAGGCAATATTGTCATAAATACTCATTGGAAATGGGTTTGGTTTCTGGAATACCATGCCTACTTTCTTTCTTAAAAGGTTTACATCGACATTCTTTCCATAGATATTAGTACCATCTAGTAGAACGCTTCCTTCAATCCTGCATCCTTCTACAAGATCATTCATGCGGTTTAAGCATCTTAACAGTGTGGATTTACCACAGCCAGATGGACCGATGAAAGAAGTAATTTCATTTGGCTCAATTTCAATATTGATATTTTTTAAAGCTTTGAAATCTCCGTAATAGAGATCTAAGTCTTTGACACTGATTTTGCTCATGTTGTTCCTTTCTATGCCTGTGTGATCTTTTTGGCAATATATGCGGATAGTGCATTGATACCAACAACTAGTACAAGCAATACGACAGCAGTTGCGTAAGCTTGATCCATATAGAGACCTTCACTTGCTAATAAATACATATGAATTGCTAATGTTCTGCCAGGTCTGAATAATCCTTCTGCAGCTTTTGCGACTGTTCCTGACGTATAGATCAACGCAGCTGTTTCTCCAACGATTCTTCCAATGGCGAGGATAATCCCTGCCAGGATGCCTGGCATTGCAGCAGGCAGTACGATTTTGAATACTGTTCTTAGTTTTCCTGCACCTAAGCCGAAGGAACCTTCACGGTAGAGGTCTGGTACAGATTTTAGTGCTTCTTCAGTCGTTCTCATGATGAGAGGGAGAATCATGATTGCTAGAGTGAATGCACCTGAGATAATGGAAAATCCCCAGCCTAATCGATTGACGAAGAATAACATGCCAAACAAGCCATAAATGATGGATGGAATACCTTGCAGTGTTTCTGTTGTCATTCTTACGATTTCTACAAGCTTGTTTCCTCTTTTGGCATATTCAACAAGGAAAATTGCTGAGAAGATACCGATAGGAACAGCGAGCAATAGAGATAGCAATGCCATCACAACTGTATTGATCAATGCTGGAATGACAGATGCGTTATCGGATGTATATTTGAGTGCAAATAAATCTAGATTGATATGTGGAATACCATTGATCAGGATATACGCAATTAGAAAAATCAATACTAGAAATGTGAGCAAAGCACAGAAGTAGATCAAGAATTTCAAGAATGCACTGCCTGGGTATTTTTGCTTTTCTAATGAATTATGCATGTTCTACTCCTTTCTTCTTGATAGCAGCAACGAATGCGTTGATGAGCAGGATGAATACGAATAGAACAACACCTGTAGCAATCAATGCTTCTCGATGTAATCCTGTAGCATATCCCATTTCCATAACGATATTGGCTGTCATTGTTCTAACGCCCTTGAAGATAGAGGATGGCATTTTTGTCTGGTTCCCCGCAATCATTACGACTGCCATTGTTTCACCGATTGCTCTGCCTACACCTAGTACGATTCCAGCAAGTACACCTGAAGCAGCTGCTGGAAGCATAACTTTGAAAATCGTTCTTTCTTTTGTTGCACCTTGCGCTAATGAACCTTCGTAGTAGCTGTGTGGAACTGCTCTGAGTGCAGATTCGGATACCCCAATAATGGATGGGAGGATCATAATGCCTAAGATGATGGAAGCTGTTAAGATACAGTTTCCTTTTCCGTGAATATGCAGTGTTAGTTCCATGTTTCTAATCACAGGAACAATGACGATGAGGCCAAAGAATCCATAGACAACAGAAGGGATACCGGCAAGTAATTCTGTTGCGGCTTTGAGTGGCTTATAGATCTTCTTTGGACAATAGTAAGTTAAGAAGACACTTGTCATGATGCCGACTGGAACACCAATCAAGATTGCACCAGCGGTGACATAGAGACTTCCAACGATCATTGGCAGTATTCCATAGATATCATTGCCTGGTCTCCATAATGTTCCAAACAGGAATTTGAATAAACCAATTGCTTTAAATGTTGGGATACCACTGCTGAATAGAAAGATACAGATCAATGCAACTGCAGCAATAGAGAAGCATGCCGCAACAGCGAATACATATTTCATGAAGGATTCGAAAAATTCACTTTTTTTCATAAGACACCTTTCTTTTGAAAAAAGCTTTCTTCAAGTGAAGAAAGCTTACGAATGAATCAATTACTTTACTTCATCCCAGGTTGTTGTATCGCCTGTATAGATGGACTTGATAGCATCAAAGCTGAGTTCATCTGTTGGGTTTTCCTTGTTGACGATAACAGCGATACCATCTGTCGCGATAACAGTGTTCTTTAGACCGGAATCAAGTTCTTCCTGCTTGAGTTCACGGCTTGCCATACCAATGTCATAGCTTCCTTCTGCACAGCTTGTCATACCTGTTGTGGAATCAGATGTCTGTAAGTCAATAGAAGCATTTGGGTTTACCTTGTTGTAAGCTTCAATGAGCTTTTCCATTAATGGAGATACAGAAGAAGAACCACCAACAACGATGTTTCCAGAAGGCTGTGTTCCTTCAAATGCCTTTGTATCATCTAATGCGATATAACCGTTATCTGTAACGATTTCTTGTCCTTCTGTACTTAAGATATATGCCATGAAGTCTTTTACAACTTCGTTGGATGGTTCACCCTTTGTTGCAATATTGAATGGACGGGATAGTTTGTACTGTCCAGCCTTGATTGCATCATCTGTTGCTTCAGCACCATCAACCTTGACTGCCTTTATCTTGTCGTTTAATGTTCCAAGGGATACATAACCAATTGCATATGGATCTGTTTCTACTGTTGTTAATACTACGGATGTGCTGTTTACAACCTGTGCATCATCTGTTGTCATATCAACTTTCTGATCACCCTGCTTTTCTTCTACACCTGTGAGTTCAATGAATGCGCCTCTTGTTCCTGAACCACTTTCTCTTGAAATGACTGTGATATCATTTGATGAATCAAAATCTGAACCTGATGCATCAGATGCGCCTGTGGAAGCTGCAGGTGTGGATGAACATCCAGCGAGCATTGCCAGAGCAATGAAACTTCCTAATATAGATTTTTTACTTAACATACCAATTTCTTTCCTCCTGCGGTACGTGAATAGAATAGTTTTGAAATGTTAAACACGTATTCTTAGAAATGCAAAATGTATGTAAAATAATTAAGGGAAAGTAAAATGAATGAGGAATAAGTTTATGAATCGTTTTTTAGAAGTGTTGAATCAATCTTTTGATAAAGTTGTTATTGCATTGAATGATGAAGAAGGAAGAGCAGAAGTGCATGTTGTTGATCTTGTGAAGCAGGACGAGAATAAGTTGTGCTTTGATGTGGAAGAGGGCAGTACATTGTTTGATGCCTTGCATGAACATGGATATGTTTCTTTGATTGGTGTGAATGATCATGTGTCTATCAAAGTGAATGGGTTTGTTTTGTGTGTTGGAGAATCAGATACACATGGAAAGATGCTTTTCTGTATTGAGAAGGGAAAAGGTGAATTTAGAGATGAAATGAATCATGTGAATGAAGATTTCATCATTGAGGAAGAAATTGTTCCTGCTGGCGGATATTATGTGAATGATGCATGTATTCTTTGTGGTACGTGTTATGCGGTTTGTCCAAAGCAGTGTATTGATACAGCAAAGGATCCGGTTGTGATTAATCAGAGTGAATGTATCCAGTGTGGGGAATGTGTGAAAGTATGTCCCGTACAGGCAATAGAAAAGAAGTGAGTTATTGAAGTAACTCACTTCTTTCAAAAGTTAATGTTTTTTCGTGGTACTGGTTTAAATCTGCATAAATTTTGAGCTTCAGAGAAGGATTGTTTTTTTCTTTTGCGCTTCTTCTTGTTCGCTTAATAAAATCAGACAATTACTTTCAAACAAATCAATATCAGATAGTCTTTTGTAATTGCTTTTCTCTCTAAGAATACTTTTGACTTTTTGACATGCCAACAATGCTAAAGCAGGTTGATTCATTTCCCGTGAACTACTCGGTCATTGAATGGCCGAGCATCAAAATGCTTGACCACAAGCCGATAATTTGAAAATATATCCAGTCTTATAGTCCGAAGGGCTATGAATCAGCATATATCTTCTTATTACATCCCATACATGGACATGCCATGCACAGAAGGCGGTAGTTCATATGTTCTACAGAACGGAAACAGTGTTTCCTGCTTCCTGTAGAATCGGTATTGTCAGCTGTTGCATCTGCCAGTCAAGATGTCTGTTATCCAGAAGCCTGATCAGCCTTGCCTGAATATCTTTGAGGCTTTTTGCATCCTTGCAGAGTTTAAGAAGTTCCCTGTCTGCTGCACGGTTTCTGATGTTTACTGCACCAACATGGTCAGCATCATCCTCATAGCCACAGCATCCACATTTGAAGAGCTTACTGTTAACTGTGCTGCGGTTTTCTGCATTACGATAGCTGCAGATCGGGCATGTCTGACTTGTAAAATCTGGTGGTACTTCTACATAGTCATATCCATACCAGTTGAGCTCAGACATAAGTTTCTGCTGCAGTCTGCCACGTGCAAATGTAGACAGGTCTCCATTCAGCCTGCGAGACTTTTCAAATTCTCTGATATCAAGCAGTTCAAGCACAGTTAAAGTATCATGTGTGATACATGACATATATGTCTTTACATCCTGTTTGATTTCATGATTCAGCATATTGTAGTAGGTCCGCTTCTTGCGATACGGTGCATCTGCTGTACGTATCATATGTTCCAGTCTGTCCATCTTCTGAATGAGAGAACGTCTCACATCCAAAGGAAGGTTTTTATGGTGACGCACATAATAGCTGATGCTCCTTTTCTTGTTACGCAGGCTGCTCAGCTGTGCAAATGCTGGTTCAACCTCACGATGGTAATAGTCAATAACCTCTTTCATGGATCCGATGGAACGTCCATCTGACAGAAAGAACGAGTCTTTGATTCCTGTATCTACTCCCATACAGACGGCTGTATCAGGCTTCCTGAATGATTTTGCATAAGACCACCCAATACGGACTTTTGTACCTTCCGGTTTGACTGTTACAGTAGCAGCCATCTTGCCTGCTTGAATCTTGTGCAATGAATGCCTGCTTGTATTGATTGGAATTGAAATACGATTTCCTTTTATAAAAGGATTTGTCAATGTAATGACATATGGCATTACTGTATCTGTAGAAGGCTCAATTCTCATTAATCGACTGTCAAAAGGAATCGCTTCGCTCTTTACATGTGGTGTTTTAAACTGAATGGAAACCATTTCATAGAGGTCATGGAATTCAACCATCTGTGCATTGAACTCGTCATCAGACATGTTCTGCAGCTGTGCAATACAGTCCAGATAGAAAGCAGTGTCTTTCCTGTTTCGTACAGCCCTGACAACTTCATTCAGGCAGGCAGTCATTTTATCTTTACCTGCACCATCAAGACACAGGCCAAACAGTACCTTGGACTGGCAGAAAATAGAATCAATGGTCTTGAACATTTCCAGACGTACTGCATCAAGTCTGGTTGACAGCTTTGTAAAAGCAGCATCAAATGCATTCTGACAGAATGCAGAGTTAATGCTTTCAGGACGCAGCTGCTTCTGAAGCCTGCGCACATAAGAATTCTTCCTGTCGTTCTTGATGAGTTGCAAATGGATATCTGGAATACCAGTCAAAACATCAATATTGAAGTTGATCATCTCTACATACTTGTGTTCCATCTGCCAGAGCAAATCAAGTTTGCCTCTGTTTGGATTTCCAAACAGAAACACGCTCTTTATAGGAGAAGATTCAAATGCAGAACTCTTTTTCTTGCGAGTTTTCGGCATAAAATGTGACTCACTTTCTGCATATATTATACCACGGCAAAGTATCAAAATATAGCATATTTATGCAGAAATATGAACTTCTGTTTTGTGATAACTGAGAAGAAAAAAGCAACGCTTTCATCTCGGTCATTGAATGGTCGAGGATTCCCGCTTTTGTTCCTAAAATAGCAATTTCTTGAAATGCATTCATCGCGAAAACAATTGAATTACTAGAGCAATAAGAATATGAAAGAATTAAACATTCATGAGCTGTTTTTGCTTTTGAAATATCTCGTTTATAGAATAGAGCTAATAAACTGTAATAAACAGATTTTTCATAATCAGAAAGTGCATGACAATAATGATCAAGTAGTAATTTGTACTCTGTTAATGCATTTGTATCGTTTGAAACACGTAGATGATAAAAAAGTTTGAGAATTGTGTAAGTCAGGAAAGCATAGGAGCTTTCTTTTTTTGATGAAACTGCTTCGCTGAGAATGTTTGTTTCTTCTGTGCGTTGTTTTTGAAAGAGGAATGTATAGGCAGAAGTCAACACTTTTTCTGCATCTTCTCTTAACGAAAGAGATTCATCAAAATTACATGAATAGAAACTGTTGAACTGATTGATGATTCCGTCAGGAAAATGTCGATTCCCATGTTCGAGGTCAGACAAAAAGCCTTTGTTAAGATGAAGTGCTTTTGAAACTTCAATTAAAGATAAATCTTTTGAAAGTCGCTGTTGCTTGAAATATGCTCCGGCAATGGAACGTAATAATTGATCATTATTGGAAGATGAATATGTGATAGAAAATGGCATGTTTATTACTCCTGTTAATAAGTATAAACCGTCAGGAAATGAATGAGATGTAAATTTCAATGGTTAGTAAACATAAATGAAAAAAATTCTGGATTAGCAGTGATAGAATGCATGGAGAATCTTTCTGATGAAAAATGTAAAGAAAGATGAAATCGATATGAAAAATTGATGTGTCAATGCGTATTTTGTGAAAGTGAAAATTGAATTTTAAAATTGATGGATCTATATTATTTGAATGAAGGTATTTTTATGAAAAGTGTACTTGCGAAATATCCCAAATTGAAGATTTATTATGTCATGGTTGGAGGATTATCTTTGTTTTGCAGTGTGCTGCTTTTATATGCTACAAACGCAATGAGTACTTTAACTGCACATATAACAACAAATGGTCTCATCAATATATCTATTTATATTTATAAAGTTCTTCTCCTGTTTATATGTTTTCATTTTGTGGATCATGTTCTTTTTCGAAAAATGAAAACTATGGTTCAGGAATATTTG
>JABLTL010170471.1_pt1 | contig 24985 bp, 20 predicted proteins | sample 7160151 | NCBI WGS metagenome assembly JABLTL01 (sample SAMN14651223, study PRJNA627086) | human gut metagenome | isolation source: feces | host: Homo sapiens
ACTTAACCAAATTTTATTAGTTATATTACGTTAATTAACTCTCTCATTTTCAATCGATTACATAAGAATTAACAGAGTATTGTATTAAAATAGGTATAGGATTTTTCGGTATTCCAGTTTTTATTATTAATTTTGTACGCGAAATAAATAGGTTGTTTTTAGTACCCCCGTATCTTCTGCGGGGAAGTAGCAAGCAAATGAGCACACAACAGATTACTCACATTCTGACACAAACCGTCGATAACCTTTCGGAAGAGCAATCGCTGAAAGGTCTTTTTCATCAGCATACCGACGGCGACCCACTTCCTTCAGGCAAGAAGCTTGAAGATATTATTGAATTGGCAAGGGCTATATTGTTCCCTGGATATTATGGCAAGTCGTCGGTAAATCTTAAAACCATTAAATATCAGATTGGCGTCAACGTTGAGCGACTTCATCGTCTTCTCGCTGAACAGATATTGGCAGGCCTTTATTTCGGAGAGAACAACGAGGAGACTCCTGACGTATATCATCCGGAGCTTAGAGAGAAAGCCGACGAGCTGTCAGCAAAACTCGTGGCACGACTACCCGAAATTAGGCGCATACTGGCTACTGATGTCTACGCAGCTTATTGTGGCGACCCTGCAGCAGAGAGCAACGCCGAAATCATTGCTTGCTATCCTGTGATAAAGGCATTGACCAACTATCGCATAGCTCATGAGCTTTATTTGCTCGGAGTGCCATTGATACCTCGCATCATCACAGAGATGGCGCATTCAGAAACAGGTATCGACATTCATCCACAGGCTTCTATAGGTAATTACTTCACTATCGACCATGGCACAGGTGTGGTGATAGGTGCCACATGTATCATTGGCAACAACGTGAAGCTGTACCAGGGTGTAACGTTAGGAGCAAAGAGTTTCTCGCTCGACGAGAATGGTAACCCTATCAAGGGTATTGCTCGCCACCCTATCTTGGAAGATAATGTGGTGGTTTATGCCAACGCCACCATCCTTGGTCGTATCACCATCGGCGAAGGCTGCATAGTGGGTGCCAACGTATGGGTGACTGAGGATATGGAGCCTCAGACTAAGAAAGTAAACAAGAAATAACATCATATAAGAACAAAACATATAAAACAAAATAGAAAAAAATGGAATTCGAACTCATCGCCAAAACCTTCATGGGATTGGAGCCAGTATTGGCACAGGAGCTTACACAATTAGGTGCCAACGACGTACAGATAGGTCGCAGAATGGTATCTTTCACAGGTGACAAGGAAATGATGTACCGTGCTAACTTCCAGTTGCACACAGCCATCCGCATCCTTAAGCCTATCAAACACTTCAAGGCACAATCTGCCGAAGATGTGTACAACGAAATTCAGAAAATAGACTGGAGCTTGTATATTCCTGAGGGAAAGACTTTCTCTGTCGACTCGGTAGTATATTCTGAGGAGTTCCGCAACTCCCGCTTCGTAACATATAAGGTTAAGGACGCTATCGTTGACCAGTTCCGTGAGAAGACTGGCACACGTCCTAACATCTCAATCTCTAACCCTGATATCCGCCTGCATATCCACATCGCAGAAGACAAGGCTACTCTCTGTCTCGACTCAAGTGGCGAGAGCTTGCATCGTCGTGGCTATCGTCAGGAGAGCGTAGAGGCTCCTTTGAACGAGGTATTGGCAGCTGGTATGATTCTGATGTCGGGTTGGAAGGGCGATACCGACTTCATCGACCCTATGTGTGGTTCGGGTACTCTCGTCATTGAGGCAGCCCTCATCGCACGCAACATCTCTCCAGGTGTATTCCGTAAGGAGTTTGCTTTCGAGAAGTGGCCTGACTTCGACCAGGACCTTTTCGACACTATCTACAACGACGACTCTCAGGAGCGTGAGTTTGAGCATCACATCTATGGCTACGATATCGACATGAAGGCTGTTAACACAGCACGTCTGAATGCTCGTGCTGCAGGCTTGAGCAAGGATATTACTATTGAGCAGCAGGATTTCAAGGACTTCACTCAGCCAAAGGAGAAGGCTATCATGATTACCAACCCTCCTTACGGTGAGCGTATCTCTACTCCTAACCTTCTTGCTACATACAAGATGATTGGCGAACGCCTAAAGCATGCTTTCTGTGGCAACGAGGCTTGGATATTGAGCTATCGCGAAGAATGCTTTGAGCAGATTGGCTTGAAGCCTTCTATCAAGATTCCTGTTTACAACGGAAGCTTGGAGTGCGAGTTCAGAAAGTATTCTATTTTTGATGGTAAGTTCAAGGAGTTCCGTGCTGAAGGTGGTGTAGTAAAGACCGACCGCGAAAAGGCAGAGATGGCTCAGAAGCATCGTTTCAAGAAGAACCGTGAGTTCAAGGAGCGTATCACAGCTACTGAGGAGAACGACGAGGGCGATATTCGTTCATTCAAGTTCCATTCTTTGGAAAAGAAGTTTGATAAGGATGGCGACAAGCCTCGCTTCGCACGTCGTGGCAGAGACAACGATGGCGACGACCACAGAGAAGGCAAACGCTTTGATCGTAAGGGTGATGGTAAATCGTTTGGCAAGGGCGACCGCAAATATGGCGATAAGGACGACCGCAAGTTTGGTGGCAAGGGCGACCGTAAGTTCGGTGGTAAGTTCGACAAGGGCGACCGTCGTGGTTCAAGAGACGACAAGCGCTTCGACCGTAAGGGCGGCAGCAAGTTCGGCAAGAAGAACTTCAGCAAGGATTTCAACTACGATGAATAAACGAAATTGATTATCATGAACATAAAGAATAAACTGTTTTCACAGATTGCATCATTATTGTTTATAGCAATGATTCCAATAAGCGCATCTGCACAGCAGAAATCATTCACCCTGGAAGACCTCAACTACGGAGGCACAAACTATCGCAACATGGTGGCACAGAATCGTTGGTGCACATGGTGGGGCGACGAGTTGGTACGCCAGGATGTTGATGCCTGCTATCTTGTAAACAAGAAGAATGGCAAAGAGACAAAGCTCTTCGGCATCAATGATATCAACAAGTGGATTGCTCCTACCAAAGACATCAAGGTAAGAGCCTTGTACAATGCATTGTTCCCCTTCGCTGGCAAGAGCATCGTTGTGCTCAGCAACGGAAGCAAGACTTATATGGTCGACTTCAAAAAGCACAAGCTGGTTAATGAACAAGACTGGGACGATGGTGAGACTTTCCTTGAGGCCAATGCCCAGCAGACAGCTTTTGCTTATCTGAAGGACAACAACCTGTATGTGCGCATCAGCGAACCTATTAAGGACGGATACATAAATCGCAAGTTTTCACAGCTTTCAAATGATGGTAGTCGAGAGATAGTATATGGTCAGAGTGTTCATCGCGATGAGTTTGGTATCTCGAAGGGTACTTTCTGGAGTCCTAACGGCGAAAAGCTTGCTTTCTATCGTATGGACCAGAGCATGGTGACTGACTATCCTCAGGTAGACATCCCTGAGGTTGGCTTCAACCATCCTGAGACAGAGAGCTGCATAGCAAAGGCTGCTCCTGATAAATATCCTATGACAGGCGAAACATCTCATAAGGTTACCGTAGGAGTATATGATGTTAAGGCCGACAAGGTAATATATCTTAAGGCTGGCGACCCTACCGACCGCTATTTCACAAATATAGCTTGGAGCCCAGACTGCAAGAAGATTTATATGTTCGAACTTAACCGCGACCAGAATGATTGTCGCCTATGTGCTTATGATGCAGAGACTGGCGAGAAGACTGGCGAACTATATCGCGAGGTTGATGAAAAATATGTAGAACCTCTCCACCCTATCATGTTCTTGCCTTGGGATAGCAACTCATTTATCATGCAGAGCCGCAAGGATGGCTACAATCATCTGTATCTCTGCACTCTCGGAAAGCATGGCAGCCGTATGGCAAGCAACACCGAGTCGCTCGAGATTAAGCAGCTCACAAGTGGCAAATGGGAGGTAATGGAAGTTTTGGGCTTCTATCCAAAGCATAAGAATATCATCATAGCAAGCAACGAATACTCTCCTATCCAGCGCAACATTTCTATGGTGGATGTAGAGACTGGTAAGCGCACGCTGATAGATGCTAATGGCGAAGGATGGCATAATGGCGTAATCAGCAAGAGTGGCAAGTATCTCTATGATAACTACTCTACTCCTACCGTGCCTCGCAAGATTGCTATCGTGAATATGGAGATTGGCGACCGCCTACCATATTTCACAGCCGAGAATCCTTGGAAGGATTATAAGGTGCCAGAATATAGCTGCGGAACTATCAAGGCTGCTGATGGCAAGACCGACCTATATTGGCGTATGGTAAAGCCTGTAGACTTCGACCCTAACAAGAAGTATCCTACCATTATATATGTATATGGTGGTCCGCATGCCCACAACGTGGATGCTCGTTGGAACTATAGCAGCCGTGGTTGGGAGACTTACATGGCTCAGAAGGGCTATCTGCTCTTTATCCTCGACAACCGTGGTAGCGAAAACCGCGGAAAGGCTTTCGAGCAGGTTACATTCCGTCAGCTTGGTCAGGAAGAGATGAAAGACCAGATGAAGGGTGTGGAATATCTTAAGAGCTTGCCTTATGTAGATGCCAACCGTCTTGGCGTTCATGGTTGGAGCTTTGGCGGATATATGACCATCTCGCTAATGACAAACTATCCAGACGTATTCAAGGTTGGTGTTGCAGGCGGTCCTGTTATCGACTGGCATTGGTATGAGGTGATGTATGGCGAACGCTATATGGATACTCCTCAAACAAACCCTGAGGGATACAAGAAGACTTCGTTGCTCTACCAGGCTAAGAACCTAAAGGGTAAGCTTCAGATTATTCAGGGATTGAACGACGTTACTGTTGTGCCTCAGCATTGCCTTACATTCCTCAAGGCTTGTATCGCAGCAGGCACTCAGCCAGACTTCTTCGTATACCCTGGCGAGCCTCATAATATGAGAGGTCATCAGAGCGTTCACTTGCACGATCGCATCAGCCAGTATTTTGACGACTATTTGAAATAACAAAACAATAACTTACAGCAAATGAAAATTTTATTGTTAGGAGGCGGTGGCCGTGAGCACGCCTTGGCATGGAAAATCGCTCAGAGCGAGAAAGTAGAGAAACTCTTTATTGCTCCTGGCAATGCAGGTACAAGCAACTGTGGAGAAAACGTAGCCATAGGAGTCAACGAGTTTGATAAACTCAAAGACTTCGCAGTAAAGAATGGTGTCGACATGGTTGTAGTTGGACCAGAAGATCCATTGGTAAAGGGTGTATACGACGACTTCAAGAACGACGAGCGCACAAAGAATATTCCTGTTATCGGTCCTTCTAAGGCTGGTGCCGTATTGGAAGGTAGCAAGGATTTTGCCAAGCAGTTTATGAAGCGCCACAATATTCCTACAGCTAAATATGAGACTTTCGATGGCACAACTATCGAAGAGGGCTTGAAATTCCTCGAAACTCTTAAGGCTCCTTACGTACTTAAGGCAGATGGTCTATGCGCAGGCAAGGGTGTTCTCATTCTTCCTACTCTCGAAGAGGCTAAGAAGGAATTCAAGGAGATGCTCGGAGGTATGTTCGGCAACGCTTCTGCTCGTGTAGTGATAGAGGAATTCTTGAGTGGTATCGAGTGCTCTGTATTCGTACTTACTGATGGTAAGAACTATCAGATTCTTCCTGAGGCTAAGGATTACAAGCGTATAGGCGAACACGACACAGGCTTGAATACTGGTGGTATGGGTAGCGTAACTCCTGTTCCTTTCGCTACTAAGGAGTGGATGCAGAAGGTTGAAGACCGCATTATCCGTCCAACTGTAGATGGTTTGGCTGAAGAGAATATCGACTACAAGGGTTTCATCTTCTTCGGTCTTATCAATGTAGAGGGCGAGCCAATGGTTATCGAATACAACTGCCGTATGGGCGACCCTGAGACAGAGAGCGTGATGCTTCGCTTGAAGAGCGACATCGTAGACTTGTTCGAGGGTGTTGCCAATGGCAATATTGCTGAGAAGAAGGTTGAGTTCGATGAGCGTGCAGCTGTCTGCGTGATGCTTGTTAGTGGCGGTTATCCTGAGGAATACAAGAAGGGCTACGAGATTACAGGTATCGAGGATATTGATGGCAGCATCGTTTTCCATAGCGGTACAGCTTTGAAAGATGGTAAGGTTGTCACCAACGGCGGACGTGTTATTGCCGTTAGCTCATATGGTAAGGATAAAGCAGAGGCTCTGCAGAAGAGCTTCGAGGAAGCACAGAAACTTCAGTTCACCGATAAATACTTCAGAAGAGATATCGGACAGGATTTGTAATGATTAAAAGAACACAAAACAGAATAGCCGAAAGCAGATGGGCACTCCCCATCTGCGCGGCTTATACCTTATTAATATGTATTATCAGCGGATTGTTTGCTGAAGGCATCTGGGTGCAACTTGCACTAACAGCTGTTGCAACCTTATTGATGGTTGAGCTCAACAACCGCAATTCGTTAATACGAATATATAGCCGAATGGTGTCTTGTTCGTTTCTTGTACTAACGATGATGACACCTCACAAGATAGAATCCACAGATGGATGCATAGTCAGCGTGTGTTTCGTGGCTTTCTACCTTGCTTTGTTTCATGCCTATCAAGACAAGAAGGCAACAGGATATGTGCTTTGGGCATTTACCGCCATTGGCATAGCAAGCACAGTATGGATTCAGATATTGTTGTTTGTGCCTGTGCTATGGGTGCTTACTGGAACCAACATCCTTGCTCTAAGCCTGCGCACTTTCGTTGCCTCAATAATGGGAATACTACTTCCATACTGGTTTATCTCAGCCTACTACATTTACATGGGCGACATCACTCCATTAGTAAATCACGTAGTAGCAATAGCAGAGTTTGAACAACCTTTCGAATTCTACAACTGTAGCATCAACGACCTACTGCCTCTTGGTTTCATAACTTTGTTGGCAATAACGGGTTCTATTCATTTCTTGCGTACCAGCTACATGGACAAGATACGCACAAGAATGATCTACGAAATGTTCATCACCATGACAATAGCAACTATGGTATTGATAATCTTACAACCACAGCATGCCAACATCGCTACGCATATGCTCATCATATCTACAGCGCCGCTGATAGGACATTTCCTTGCTTTGACATCAACAAAAATAACAAATATAGCATCATTAGCTATCATGGCCACAGCATTGGTCATCACAGCTCTCAACTTATGGACATAATAATAAACTTACTGATAGAATATGGCTACTGGGGCATGCTTGTGGCAGCATTCTTGGCAGGCAGCTTCTTTCCTTTCAGCAGCGAAGCTGTATTTGCAGCCTTGTTTGCAGCCGGACTTCAACCAGTAGAGCTTACAATATATGCCACCATAGGCAATGTGGCTGGTGGTATGTTCAACTATGGTGTAGGCAGATTAGGTCGTCTTGACTGGATAGAGAAATATCTACATGTAAAGAAAGAGAGTCTCGACAAAGCCACACGCTTTATGGGTGGCCACGGTGCTTGGATGGGTTTCTTTGCTTTTGTCCCTATATTGGGTAGCGCCATCACCATCTGCTTAGGTCTAATGAGATCTAATATCCCTATCTCTATAACGAGTATCACATTGGGCAAGTTAATCAGATATGTCATCTTAGCCTACGTGCTGGTGGAGGGAAAAGAACTCATAGTATAATCATCACTCGTGGATAACGGATAATAAATAATCAACAATGAGAAAATATCTATACCTTATTATATTATTAGCAACTATCATCAGTTGTACTGATAAAAAAGAGCAGAATCTTGGCAACACCATCTATGTGAGCATAGAACCGCTAAGATATTTTGCCGAGCAGATAGGTGGCGATAAGTTTAATGTTAAGTCATTGGTTCGCCATGGCTCTTCGCCAGAGACCTATGAGCCTACTGCAGAACAGATAGCTGAACTATCAAAATGCTGCATGTATATCAAAGTGGGCAACCTTGGCTTTGAACAGACATGGCTTAAGCGCATCATGAAGAATGCTCCTCATACCATCATCAACTCTGCAAGCGACGGAATATCTGAGGTCAACTCTGCCAACGGCATTCCTGATCCTCACACATGGATGAGCACTACCAATGCCGCTATCATAGCAAAGAATATCTGCAGATATATGATAGCCGTTGACAATGCAGACAGCACATACTTCAAAAAGAATCTTGAAGTATTGCTCTCACGCTTAGAAACTGTCGACTCTGAGATACGAAAGCATCTCGACAACAATGCCACTCGTGCTTTCGTCATCTACCATCCTGCACTCACCTACTATGCTCGCGACTACATGTTCCGACAATTGCCTATTGAGGAAGAAGGACGAGAGCCTTCGGCATCGCAACTGCAAGACATCATCAAGCATGGCAAGAAACTTGGTGTAAAGACAGTATTGGTACAGCAAGAATTCTCAACATCTAATGCCAACATCGTGGCTAAAGGTTTGGGAGCGGAGATAAAGACTATCGACCCTTTGGCATACCAATGGGACGAGGAAATGATAAAGATAGCAAACATCTTGAAATGAAACCACTTATAACAGTAAAAGGCGTCTCGGCAAGCTATGACGGCAAGAAGGTGCTCGACAATATATCTCTCACCATCTACGACGACGACTATTTGGGCATCATAGGACCTAACGGCGGTGGCAAGACTACCCTCGTAAAGGTGATTCTCGGACTCAAAAAGCCCGACTGTGGCAACATATCCTTCTACCGCAATGGCGAGAAAGTGGAAAAGATAAAGATGGGGTATCTACCGCAATATACTCTCATCGACCGCAAGTTCCCAATATCTGTCTACGATGTTGTACTCTCGGGACTAAAGACCACCAGACATTTCTTCCGCCCATATACCAAAGCACAACATCAGCAGGTTGCCGACACCTTAGAGCGTATGGAGCTAACATCTTTTGCTAAGAAGAATATCGGCGAACTGAGTGGTGGTCAGCTACAGAGAGTATTGTTGGCAAGGGCGATAGTATCAAAACCCGACATCATAATCCTCGACGAGCCTAACACATATATAGATATAAGGTTTAAGGAACAGATGTATCAGATGTTGGAAGTGGCAAACAATCAATGTGCCGTGATGGTGGTAAGCCACGACATTGCCGAGATATTGCAATATACCAAGCATATCGCTTGCGTAAACCACACCATGCACTATCATTCTGCAGCCAATATGCCGAAAGAAAAACTCGAAGAGCACTTCCTGAATATGAACCGCAAAACAGATAGCATATATGAAAATAACTAAATTCTTAGGCTGTTATTCTCATTATATGACACAAAAGTACTATCTTTGCAAGGTTAAATTCTATTCTGCACAAAATAAACAAGCGAATAAGTAAGCAAGTTTTCGAATTAAATATCATTTACATATAAAAAAATGAAGCAATACAGATTAGTGGACAATATCATGGGATGGGTAGCGTTCTTGATCGCTGCCTTTGTATATTGCTCCACCATTGAACCGACAGCCAGTTTCTGGGACTGTCCGGAGTTTATCACCACAGGCTATAAGCTTGAAATTGGTCACCCACCTGGCGCACCTTTCTTTATGCTCACCGCAAACTTGTTCTCACAGTTTGCAAGTGATGCAACTCAGGTGGCACGCATGGTAAACACCATGAGTGCGTTGCTTAGTGCAACCACCATCTTGTTCTTGTTCTGGACTATCACCCACCTCACAAGGAAGCTCATCCTTAAAGATTGGTCAGAACTCACTACATCCAAGCTCATCGCTATCCAGGCGAGTGGTCTTGTTGGTGCTCTCATCTACACATTCAGCGACACCTTCTGGTTCTCGGCAGTAGAAGGCGAGGTTTATGCCTACTCTTCTGCATTCACAGCTATTGTGTTCTGGCTGATATTGAAGTGGGAAGACCATGCCGACGAGCCTCATTCCGACCGTTGGCTTGTACTTATCATGTATATGACAGGTCTTAGCATCGGTGTCCACTTGCTCAACTTGCTTTGTATTCCAGCCATAGTATTGGTTTACTGCTATCGCAAATTCCCTAACATCGAGACCAAGGGCTCATTGATAGCTCTCGTCATCTCGTTTGTTCTCGTTGCGGCAGTTCTCTATGGCGTTGTGCCAGGCATCATCACTGTAGGTGGATGGTTCGAGTTGTTCTTTGTCAACACTCTCGGCATGCCATTCAACTCTGGCGAGATTGTCTACATCATACTTCTCGTATCTGCTGTTATCTGGGCTATCTACGAGAGCTATACCGCTCGCAACACAAAGCTCGAGAACATCTCGTTCCTCATTGCTTTCGGTATGCTTGGTGTACCATTCGTAGGCTACGGATGGTCGGCAGTAGGCATTGGTGCTGTTATCCTCATTGCTCTTTGGTTTGTTCTCAACCACAAGAAGGTTGTCAACAAGAAGGCTGTATATACTATCTCTTCACGTCTGAAGAACACAGTATTGCTCTGCATGCTGATGCTTATGATTGGCTATTCTACATATGCCGTTATCGTAATCCGCTCAGCTGCCAACCCTCCTATGGACCAGAACTCGCCTGAGGATATCTTCACTCTTGGTAGCTACCTCAGCCGCGACCAGTATGGCGATAGCCCTCTACTCTATGGTCAGGCTTATACCTCTCAGGTGGCTCTCGATGTTGACGGAAACATGTGTAAACCTCGTATCAAAGAGGGTGCTCCTATCTACTCACGTGTAGAGAAGAAGTCTGCCGACGAACCAGACCGCTACTTCGTGGTAAGCCACAAGAATAAATATATCTATGCTCAAAACATGCTCTTCCCTCGTATGTGGGATAGCGGTCGTGCATCTCTCTACGAACAGTGGATGGGTGGCGTTGATGGCACAGAGATTCCTTACGACCGTTGTGGTGAGGCAATGACCGTGAAGATGCCTACACAGATGGAGAACATACGTTTCTTCCTCTCTTATCAGTGCAACTTCATGTACTGGCGCTACTTCATGTGGAACTTTGCCGGACGCCAGAACGATATACAGGGCAATGGCGAACTTGAGCATGGCAACTGGATTACTGGTATTCCATTTATCGACAATGCTCGTTTGGGCGACCAAAGCAAGTTGCCTGATGATTTGAAGACCAACAAGGGACACAACGTATTCTATTGCTTGCCTCTCATCCTTGGTCTTATCGGTTTGTTCTGGCAAACATTCCGCGGACGTCGTGGAGTTCGTCAGTTCTGGGTAGTTTTCTTCCTGTTCTTCATGACAGGTCTTGCCATCGTGCTCTACCTCAACCAGAATCCAGCACAGCCACGTGAGCGCGACTATGCTTATGCTGGTTCGTTCTATGCTTTCGCTATCTGGTGTGGTATCGGTGTTGCTGCTATCATCGACTTGATAAAGAAACATCTCAAGCTCGACAGCATTGCCGTTACAGCCGTAGTATCTTTGGCATGTCTGCTCGTTCCAATCCAGATGGCAAGTCAGACTTGGGATGATCACGACCGTTCTGGTCGCTACACCTGCCGCGACTTCGGTCAGAACTATCTCATGACGCTTCAAGACAAGGGCAACCCTATCATCTTCACCAATGGTGATAATGATACCTTCCCATTGTGGTACAACCAGGAGACAGAGGGTGTGAGAACAGACGCAAGAGTCTGCAACCTCAGCTATCTGCAAACCGACTGGTATATCGACCAGATGCGTCGTCCTGCCTACGACTCTCCTTCTGTGCCTATCAACTGGCCACGATTGGAGTATTGCTCAGGCACCAACGAATATGTTCAGATTAATCCTTCGTTGAAATCTCAGATTCTTGAATACTACAAGACAAACCCTGAGGAAGCAAAACAGGATTTCGGCGACGAACCATTCGAGCTCAAGAACATCATCAAGTATTGGGTACGTGGTGGCAAGGGCGATATGCATGTCATCCCTACCGATACCGTATATGTCACCATCGATAAGGATGCTGTCAAGAAGAGCGGTATGATGATGGCAAGCGACTCTATCCCTGACAAGATGGTTATCTCGCTTGCTGGCAAGAGCGCTCTCTATAAGGGCGACCTCATGATGCTCGAGATGATAGCTAACTGCAACTGGACTCGTCCTATATATGTTGCCCTCACCGTTGGTGCAGAAAACTATATGAACCTTGGCGATAACTTCATCCAGGAAGGTCTTGCCAACCGTATCAGTCCTTTCACCACCAACAAGCCTGGTGCCAAGAACTTCGATACCGAGAAGACCTACAACAACATGATGAATCGCTATCGCTATGGTGGTCTTGACCAAAAGGGTCTGTATATCGACGAAACAGTGATGCGCATGTGCTACACCCATCGTCGTCTGTTTGCTCAGCTTGCCCTCGCTCTCATCTCTGAACAGAAGAACGATAAGGCACTGAAGGTATTGCAGAAGGCAGATAAGGTGATGCCTGACTATACCGTACCTTACAACTATATGAGTGGCGGTCTCGACTTTGCCAAGGCTTATGCCATCCTCGGCAAAAAGGCTGAGGCTTCTAATATTCTCGACAAGGTATGGCACAATGCCGTGCAGTATGCACAGTATTACCTCCAGCTCGAAGGCTCACGCTTCTCGCAGAGCCAGCGCGACTGCATGATTCAGCTTTCTATCATGAATCAGGCTTGCGAGGTTTACGCTATGCTCGACAAGACAAAGGCTGCCAAGGCAGGTCAAACCCTCGATGCTCTATATCGTATGTATGTAGGCAAGGGTGGCCACGCTGACGCACAGGAATAACAATCAACTTAGTTTCGCATATGAGAGGAGTTAAAGAATAAAAGGAGTTAAAGAAGTTAAAGCCATATGTCTCATGGCTAAAAAGCCAGCTAAAAACTCAAACAGAAAGACTAATGGCTTTAACTTCTAGCGACCGCAGGGAGCGATAACTTCTTTTAATTCTATAACTTCTGAGCTTGCGAAAGTTTAATAAAAGTAGAAGAATAATGCTTATAGAACAACCTGCAAAATGGTTGCGCTGGCTTTATCCCAGGGCGACTTGGAGAATGGATCCTAACGAACGTTCGGTTTACATAACGTTCGATGATGGTCCTATCCCCGAGTCGACCCCCTTCATACTGAAAACTCTTCGCGAACATAATGTCAAGGCAACCTTCTTTATGGTTGGCGAAAATGTGTTGCGACACCACGACCTCTACAATCAAATCATTGCCGAAGGTCATCAGGTGGGCAACCACACCTTCAACCATATCGGTGCTTACAAGCATTGGGCTGTAACATATATTTTCAATGTAACCCAAGCCAACGACATTATCCATGCCCACTTGTTCCGTCCGCCTCATGGATGGATGCGCCATAGCGTCTACTGGTGGCTATCTAAGAAATACCGTATCATCATGTGGGATCTCGTCACACGCGACTACTCTAAATGGCTTACTGCCAAAGATGTTGTCAACAATGTGAAACGCTACACACGCAATGGTTCCATCATCACTTTCCACGACTCACTGAAGAGCATCGACAAGTTGCACACCGCACTTCCCGAAGCTCTTACATGGCTAAAGGAACAAGGATATGAATTCAAAACTTTTGAATAATGACATCATAAAAGCCGAGGCCAAACGTCTCGGCTTTTTTGCATGTGGCATAGCAAAGGCTGAGCGTGTAGACGAAGCGGAAGAAAGATGTCTTAACCGATGGATTGCTGAAGGCAACTATGCCAACATGGAATATATGGCAAACCATACCGACATTCGCCTCGACCCCCGCCTACTTCTCAATGGTGCAAAAATCATAGTCTCTGTGGCTATGAACTATGCCCCAAAAACTTCTATGCCAGATGGTCAACCGCAGATGGCTGCATATTCCTATGGTCTCGACTATCATGATATAGTACGCAAAAAGCTCTACGCTTTGGCTCAGAACCTTGGGCTCAACTATGATAAAAGCATCAAGGAACCTGAGAAACAAGAGTATCGAGTATGCGTAGACACTGCTCCCATCCTCGAGCGCTATTGGGCTCAGAAAGCAGGCATTGGGTGGCAAGGCAGAAGCCATCAGCTCATCATTCCGCATGCTGGCACCATGTTCTTCCTTGGCGAACTTATCATAGCTGCCGAGGTTGATCATTACGACAAGCCTATGGAAAACCATTGTGGCAACTGCAGCAAATGTATTGATGCCTGTCCTACCAAAGCGCTTAATCCCGATGGCACCTTCTGTTCTTCTCGATGTCTGTCGTATATCACCATCGAAAGCAAAGAGGCTGAGATATCTGATGACATTGCCCACACCATGGGCGACACCTTCTATGGTTGCGACCGTTGTCAGCAGGCATGTCCTTGGAATAGGTTTGCTACTGCCACCGATATTCCTGAGCTACAGCCAAAACCTGAGTTGCTCGATATGACATGGGAGAAATGGCAATCTCTCACAGAAGACGACTATCGCCGACTATTCAAGGGCTGTGCTGCCAAGAGAGCTAAATATGATGGCATCATGCGCAACATCAGAGCAATAACAAAAGCCAACGATAAAAACAACGCATAGCATACAAGCTTAAATATTTAACTAAAAAAATGGAAAAAGAAATAGCAACATTCTTTCGCGACTTCGCTCTTCGCATTCTCACTATGGAGCATGCCGACCCAAATAGTCCTCGCGAAGTGAAGCAAGCATTAGTAAACCACTTTGAGGAGATATATCCAGCCTTTGCCATGACCGAGGTCTTCAAGCAAAACTTCGAAAAGGCTGGTCACAACAAGATGGTGGAAGTCTACAAGGCAAACTTCTCACTCCTACTCTTAGGCAAACTGCCGGAGGTGTAATTATCATCCTATAACCCAATAATCAGATTATGAACAACAAAGTAAAAGGATATCTGCTTGGCGCTGTTGCTGCTGCCTCTTATGGTACCAACCCTCTGTTTGCTCTTCCGCTATATGCCGAAGGCTTCAGTCCTGATTCGGTATTGTTTTTCCGTTATCTTTTTGCACTTCCTATATTGGCATTCATGCTTAAATGCCGCGGGCACTCTTTCCGTATCTCTCGTGCCGACCTTGTACCATTAGTGATACATGGCTTAATCTTTGCATTATCTTCGCTAAGCCTTTTCCAAAGCTACAACTATATGGATGCCGGCATAGCCTCAACCATTCTCTTCGTTTATCCTATTATGGTGGCTGTCATCATGGCTATGTTCTTCCACGAGAAACTCACCATCCAAACCATGCTCTGTCTGCTTATGGCTATTGGCGGTATCGGCTTGCTATATCAAAACGAAGATGGTGCCACTCTCTCCTTTGTTGGAACAATGATAGTCTTTCTGTCATCTCTCTCTTATGCAATCTATATCGTAGCCATCAACCAAACTCGTCTCCACGACATGGTAACTCTAAAGGTTACATTCTATGTGGTGCTCTTCGGTTGGTTCCTTTTTGCTGGTCGCACCCTTATCTCAGGCGAACTGCAGGTACCTCAATCTAACGACTGGTGGCTATGGGGCAACCTCATAGCCTTGGCTGTGATGCCTACTGCAATATCTCTACTCTGCACCACAGGTGCCATACAGTATATAGGCTCCACTCCTACCGCCATTCTCGGAGCTTTGGAACCTGTAACAGCCGTTTTCTTTGGTATAACAGTTTTTGGCGAACAACTCACCATGCGCAGCACCCTCGGTCTGATACTCATTATCGTTGCCGTAACCATCGTTGTTGCTGGCGGTGGCATCACCAAACACCTTGTTCGCTTCCGTAAGCTATTCCCAAGAATTATTAAAAAGGTAAAAAAGTAAAAGGGTAAAAAGGTAAAAAGGTGAAAAAGAAAAGGTAAAACCAACTTTTTTATTTACCTTTGCAACTAAATTAGTAATAAACAGAAAATGAGAAAACTAACATACTTGATGTTGCTCCTCGTAGGAGTTATCTTGGCAGCTTCATGCAACGACGACATGACTTATGCCGACCAGAAGAAGCGTGAACGTACTGCCATTGCGAAATTCGTTGCCGACTCGGCTATCCATGTCATCAGCGAAGAACAGTTTGCTGCCAATGGCTATAAGACTGATGTTTCTAAAAACGAATATGTATTGTTCACATCCAAGGGTGTTTACATGCAGATTATCCGTAATGGTTGTGGCGAGAAGATAAAGGATGGCGAGACTGCCACTGTTCTTTGCCGCTTCACCGAAAAGAACATACTCACCGACTCTGTTCAGCTAACCAACGATATCCTCTATTATGGTTCTATCGTTGATAAGATGAACGTAACCAACAATAGCGGCACATTCACTGCCTCGTTCATCAATGGCGAAAGCCTTATGTTGGCACAGAATGGTAGCTCTACCAACACCTCAGTATTGTCTGGTTGGCTCGTTCCTCTGCCTTATATTAATATCGGTAGACCAACTGCCATAACCGACGAGATAGCAAAGGTCAAGCTCATCGTGCCTCACGATATGGGTCATAGCAACGCCACTTCAAGCGTTTACCCTTGTTTCTACACTATCACCTACGAGCGCGGTAGATAAACGAACGACACATTATTATATACATATTACTATGACACTGATTAAATCTATTTCCGGTATTCGTGGCACCATTGGCGGACAGCCTGGTGATACACTCAACCCATTGGATATTGTAAAGTTCACAACTGCTTACGCAACCTACATACGTCGCAACACCACTAATGGCAGCAACAAGATTGTTGTTGGTCGCGACGCTCGTATCAGCGGTCAGATGGTTTGCAACATCGTTTGCGGAACCCTCATGGGTATGGGTTATGATGTTGTTAACATCGGTCTTGCTACCACTCCTACCACCGAGCTTGCTGTAACAATGAGCAATGCCGACGGCGGTATCATCATCACCGCAAGCCACAATCCTCGTCAGTGGAATGCCTTGAAGCTTCTCAACAACAAGGGTGAATTTCTCAACAAGGCAGCAGGAAACGAGGTATTGGCAATTGCTGATAGCGAAGATTTCGACTATGCTGACGTTGACCATGTAGGCAAATATACTGAAGACAACAGCTTCGACCAGAAGCATATAGATAGCGTTTTGGCATTGCAGCTCGTTGACGTAGAGGCTATCAAGAATGCGCACTTCAAGGTGGCTGTCGACTCTATCAACAGCGTTGGTGGCGTTATTCTTCCAAAACTTCTCGACAAACTTGGCGTAGAATATACATTCCTCAATGGCGAGGCAAACGGCGATTTCGCCCACAACCCAGAGCCATTGGCAAAGAACCTCACTGGCATCATGGATCTCATCGCTAAGGGTGGCTACGACATGGGTATCGTAGTAGACCCTGATGTAGACCGCTTGGCTTTCATCTGCGAAGACGGTAAGATGTTTGGCGAGGAATACACCTTGGTTAGCGTAGCCGACTATGTATTGTCACACACTCCTGGCAACACCGTTTCAAACCTCAGTTCTACTCGCGCTCTGCGTGATGTCACCGAGAAGCATGGTGGCGTTTACTCTGCAGCAGCAGTTGGCGAGGTTAACGTAACAACCAAGATGAAGGAGGTTGGTGCCGTTATCGGTGGTGAAGGCAATGGTGGAGTTATCTATCCTGAGAGCCACTATGGTCGTGATGCCTTGGTTGGTATCGCCCTCTTCCTCTCAAGTCTTGCCCACAAGGGTTGCAAGGTTAGCGAGCTCAGAGCTTCTTTCCCTGAGTATTCTATAGCAAAAAATCGCATCGATCTCACTGCATCTACCGATGTTGACGCTATCCTTGTAAAGGTTAAGGAGATGTTTGCTTCTGACCCTACAGCCACAGTCAACGATATCGACGGAGTAAAGATCGACTTCCCTGACTCTTGGGTACACCTTCGCAAGAGCAACACAGAGCCTATCATCCGTGTATATAGCGAGGCTAACACCATGGACAAAGCCGACGAACTTGGCAAAAAGCTCATGGATGTTGTCTATGATATGACAAAGTAATAGGAAGTTTTTCTTCCTAACAAATACAAGTTGGAGCCACCTACTCCATACTGGGCAAGACATCTGCCTGCAACCTATGCGCAGTCAGAAGTCTTGCCCATATTATTTAGAATGATAATCTATGTAACTTGTGTCTTATGAACAATCTATATCTGCTACAATTTGCATGTTTTCTTTTCATGCTCTTCAATGCGCTCGTTCTGCTAATCACTCGCATGCAGGCGAAATGGATTAGCCCACGCTATGAGCGTTCGCGCAGGTTTGTGCTTGCAGGCATTATAGGTATGGCAGCCCAATTCTTCGCACAAATGTGCTATGGTTTCAGAGCCACCAACGATGCCATGGGAGCCACCATCAACATCCTTATCTATACCCCATGCTTTTCTCTTATAGCTTTGGGTATTTACCATATTGAGGCTACTCACATGCGCCGATGGCGAATATATGTGGTTAGTTCTGCCATCTATGCCGCCATCGTCACCAGTTTCGTCATTGGCTATTTCCAACACGACAGTTTGCATATAGGTAATTGGCTATATGTCATGCTCGCCTTGTTTGCCATCAATATGGTCTATTTCATTGTCTCTATCATCCAAGAAATGATAAAGAGACGACGAATGCTGGAGAAACTTACTGGCAGCGACATCCTACCCTACGTACGCTATTCGCAAGCCAGCGTGTTCCTCCTTTTCCTTATCGCCTTGATAACCCCATTGGCAATCCTTTTCACACCATTGTTATACATTGTGGGACCATTAGGACTTGTGTCTTTTCTTTTTTTCATACTTAGTTTCGTAGCCTTAGGCTATAGTTACGTACCAACAGAAGACTTACTCGACGAAGATGAACAACCAATTAACCAGACTACAGACAATCACAACTCCACTGGTATAGAAGAAGCCAACGATTCTTGTCTGCATACCGATAACCGCAGAGAAGAAATACAGAAAAAGCTTGACGAATGGTGCGCAGTTTTGGGCTATAAGGATGGCAATGCCAACTTGCTCTCTCTATCCCATGCCATCAACGTTTCAAAGGAAGAACTATCGCTATACTTCGACCATTGTTTGAAAACTACATTCAGATTATGGCTAAGCGACATACGCTTCCGTGCCGCCAAAAAGATGATGATAGAATTTCCTAATTATAGCAACGACATCATCTCGTCTGAGTGTGGTTTCTCTTCTCGCACACATCTCTACCGCATATTCAAGGCACGAGAAGGCTGCACACCAACAGATTGGCGCGAACAAAATCGCTCCAACAACCATAAGGCATAATCATCTCTTTTTAGTATATCATCATAACGACCGTTTTGAGCAACGTAGCCCAAACGGTCGTTTTTTTATTTCTAAATCAACAGAATAGGTACCAAGGAGACACCTTTTTAATAGCAAGGAGACACCTTTTTGGTACCAAAGAGACACCTAAGCATTGGAAAGAGACACCTTGTTTCATATCTTTTATCTATTTTTGCATCATCTTCCTATTTTGTACCTCCAAGCAATAATCATCAACAATCATAAAATATAAAGCATGAAGAAAAAAGACTATCTAAAACCACAAATAGTTGTGGTGAAAACAGAGGCATGTTTGCTGTTAACAAACTCGGTAACAGTTAGCAACAAACAGATGAATAACAGCGATGATCTGAAAAATGAGGGACTTACATTAGACTCTGAAGGAATTCTATGGGGTGAATAGCCTCAACAACACTCTGTTATCTATAAAATCAACCAAGTTGCCATAGCGCACAAAACTTAACAAAAAACATTATATCATGATCAAGAAAATTACCCAATATCTATTGCAGCGCCGATGCGCGCTCTCGCTCTTGCTGATGCTTATGCTCCTGCAGCCCGCGATGGCGCAGACACAGGATCGTAGAATGTATGCGAGATTGGACCGAGAGACTCAGACCCTCACGCTCTATTACGACAAGAATGAACAAGCATCCGACATAGAGATTGATGATACCCCCTTGTGGCCCATTTCTGAAAGAAGAGCTATACAGACCGTGGTCTTTGACGAGAGTTTCAAGGATGCACGTCCCAAATCATGTTATACCTGGTTTTGGTGCTTCGAAGGTCTGACAAGGATAGAGCACTTGGACTATTTGAACACGTCAGAGGTCGAAGTAATGCAATCAATGTTCTCCTTCTGTACCAGCTTGGAAACACTTGATTTGTCTTCCTTTAATACGGAAAAGGTCAAAAACATGTATGCTATGTTTGATGGCTCTACGAATCTACGCTCAATCAAGTTGCCTCAAGGCTTCATAGGCAGCAGCGTGACGAATCTCTTTAGTATGTTTAAGGATTGCACAAGCCTTACCGAACTCGATCTATCCGGTTCTAATTCTGAAAACGTGAAAGACATGAGTAAGATGTTCTATGGCTGTAATGCGCTTTCCAAGCTCGATCTTACTGATTTTAAAACTGGACAAGTAAGCACTATGGAGAGCATGTTCTGCAATTGTAGCACGCTTGAAACCCTCGATGTCTCCTGTTTTAATACCGAAAACGTGACCACTATGTGTGGAATGTTCAGTCATTGCTCGTCACTTCGGAGTCTCGATCTCACTGGCTTTAATACTGCAAATGTGACGGATATGTCATCAATGTTCAAAAAATGCTCATCACTTCGGAGTCTTGATCTCAGCAGTTTCAATACCAGAAAGGTGACTCAAATGCAATGCATGTTTGAAGGATGTACTAACCTTGAAAGTATTGATTTTAGTAGTTTTGATACTGAGAACATGATATCTATGAATGCGATGTTCTACTCATGTACGAAGCTTGAGACGCTTGATCTCTCCTCGTTTGCAACACCCAAAATGGTTACCATGTTCAATGCGTTTGGTAAATGCGAAAACCTCAAGACGATCTATGTATCTTCTGCATTTACTACAGATAAAGTAACCGTAGATTCTTGGCTTTTTGACGGATGTGTTAGTCTGCCAAACTTTAACTCTGCTAATATGGGTAAGGAGATGGCTCACACGGGAGAGGGAGGTTATCTCACGGCTGCTACTGCCAGTTGGGTGCGATGGGATGCGCCAACCGGCACGCTCACCTTCCATCGCAGTGGCACGAAGCCTGCTGGCGACAATATCTATGCGTTACAATATGGAAATAGACAGGATTGGAACGCCCATGCTGCAGAAATTCAGAAGGTTGTCTTCAAAGCTGGTTTCCGTGATGAAACCCCAACGACGTGCTCCAATTGGTTTAATGGTTGTACGAATCTTACCAGCATAGAGGGTATCGAAAACCTCAACACGTCCAAGGTCACGGATATGTCAGGGATGTTTGCCCAGTGTTCGAACCTCGAAACGCTCGACCTTTCTCATTTCAACACAGAGAAAGTAACAACAATGGCCCAGATGTTCTATGGATGCACAAAGCTCCATAATCTCAACATTTCAAGTTTCAATACGGAGAATGTGACAAACATGTACGAAATGTTCTATGGCTGCTCAAGTTTGAATACGCTCGATTTGTCTCACTTCAATACGAGGTATGTGCGAAAGGACGGCATGAACTACATGTTCAATGGTTGCAGCAGTCTTAGTTCTCTTGACGTATCCAACTTTACAACTGATAAGAACAGCATGCAGCTGGATGGGTTGTTCAAAGGATGCAGTAGTCTTCAAACGCTTGATTTGTCCAGTTTCGACACTCGTTGGGCAGGATCTGTTAATTACTTGTTTGACGGATGCTCAGCGCTTAAAACTATCTATGTCAGCGATCATTTCGAAATCCCATATAAAGTCAAAAGTTCAAATATGTTCCGCGACTGCCGTTCACTGAAAGGCGCTATCTCCTTCGAAACTACAAAGAAAAATGAGACTTACGCGAACTACGAATCGGGTTATCTCACCAAGAAGGTTGGCACGAATGGCAATGAGATCATTGGAGCCACGGGCTACACGCTCACCATCGACGCACTGCCTTTGGATGACAGCAAGGCATACACGCTCTACGAAGACTGCAACGTTACTTCAGCTTCATATGCACGAGCTATGAAGTCGGAATGGGGAACTCTCTGTCTACCATTCACCATCGACCCAACATCCGAGGCTAACACCTGCAACTTCTACACCTTGCAGAATATTGGCAACGAGAGTGTTGTGCTCGAGCTAATAGAGAATGGTACGGTAGAGGCAGGACAACCTGTTGTCATTCGCAAGAAGGATAATACGCAGACAAATATCCAAATCAACAATGTAGAGAATACGCAAGCTGTAAAGGAACCAAAGAATACAAACACCGGCAACCGCTTGATGGGAACATTCACCAATATGGAGCTTGCCGACGACTGCTATTTCATTGCCAACAACCAGTTCCGTCTTGTAAGCAACTACAAGCCTGCTACCTCTGGAGTTAAGTTGGCAGCGTTCCGTGCATACATCCAACCACAGAAGACTAACGTTAAACATGCGCCATCGCTCAACATCAGCGTAGATGATAAAACCACTGGAATAGAAAATACAAATGTCATCGACTTGCTCAACGATAAAGAAGCAGAATACTATGATGTAAATGGTCGACGCATCCAAAATTTACAGAAAGGAATAAACATCGTAAAAAAGGGAAACAAGACCATGAAAATCGTATGCCGCTAAAACGCTTAAAGTGGTCAACTAAAATAGTTAAATCACAAATCGTTAAACCACAAACGCGGTTTTTAGCGCAAAAAAAATGAAGTAAGCTTCGATGCCAAATGAAGCAGGCTTCGTTGACCATCGAAGCCTACTTCATTTTTTGGGGTAAATATCCAAAAAAGACAAAGCTCTATAAATGCTTCTTCCCTTGAGGTTCGTGGCATTATTATGTTATTCAAATTAGGTTCGAGAAATTGCCTAATTAATATCGACAAATCAGCTTGTTAATATCGATATTTCACCTAACTCTTATCGCTTAAGCAGCCTGTTAAATCGAATCTATGCTTGCTGTCAAATCTTGCTTTGCTTACTATCAAATATATCTTTGCTTACTGTCAAAGGTTGCTTTGCTTACTATCAAACCAATTCATTTTTAATCTCAGCTTGCCTGAAAGATTTTACTTTCACTACTAACTGAGATTGTATTTGTTGTTTTAAAAACTCAAATGTTGTCTTTTTACCCCCAACAAAGTAAAAACAAAAAAACAAATTGCTTTGCAGTATCAGCAAAAAGGGTTAAATTTGCAACATATACAATATAAAGAGCCTCACACCCAAACAGCCTCACCCCCGCCCCCTCTCCAAAAGAGAGGGAAATGGATAGCCTTTGTGGTTAAATTTCGCCCCCCTTAGGGTAATTACTCCCCTCCCTTTGGGGGAGAGGTCGGGGGAGAGGCTGTTATATATAATTATTAACAATATACAAGCAATAAACCACTATGAACGATATACAACAGCAAACTACTGTTAACATCCAAGAGAAAGCAAACCTTATTTGGGCTATCGCCGACAAACTGGTGGGCGTGTACAAACCTCAAATGAGCCCGATGGGCTCTGCAGCTTGCGTTTCTTGCTTGAAGATTTAATACACATTCGGTAGATTCGCACAATTACTTCCCGTTGGTCAGTGGGTCTACGACAAATCTCGTGTTCTTTAAAAATATAAATCCGTGTTGTCGGTGGAATCTGTGTTGGCAACCACAAGCAGGTCATGATGAATGTCGAGGTATAGCTTCCCAGGCTGATTGTTGCAACTATTAAACATGAAATATCCATTTGACCATTTATTTGGCTATATGAAAAAAAAGGTTTATATTTGCGATAGAATAACTAAAACGATACTATTATGGATACTTACTTTCTTTTGTCAGCGGTGTTCTTCGTATTGCTTATCTTGTTTCAGGCCTTGCAATCTGTAGGTAAAAAGATGAACAAGATAGCGAATACCTATGGTGTACGTAAAGAAAAGCCACAGCCCATCATCAAGAGCGAGCCTAAGGTTGAAACTACAAAAGAAGAAAGCAAGAAACCTGAGGATGACAACTCTTTTGCTCAAAGATGCAAGCTACAAATTGAATACGAGAAAAGTCTTGTTCCATACTCTGAAGAATTGAGAAAAGCGCGTGAAGACTTTAAGAAAGCGTATTTAGAGGAGCGCGAGAGTGTAAGAGTGAAAATGTGCGAAGCAAGTGATGCTTGGGATGAAGCCAAACCTAAGTCTGCTGAATATTATGCAGAAAAAGAAAAATGGTTCAAATTTCATGATTTATACATGTCTATGGGAAGAGATTTTTTCTATTACACAAAGTGTAGAAATTAATTTTGTATTTTCCCCCACATATAATAAGTGCTACATTTGGCTCTTAAACCAAATGTAGCACTTTTTATATGGAAAAAACTCAGACTTTTATGATTTTAGATTATCAACAACAATACAGACAATTCCTTATTTAATAATAATCTATGGTGCTAACCTCCGATATAACTATACTTCAATCTGTATTTATAATTCTATTTATAGCGATTTAGACTTTAGAAATTCTCTAAGATGCAGATGCCTAATACCATCAATATTAGTATCGCCATACATGCGATCTAAAGATACAACATACTTAGGATGGCTATCTTTAATCATTTGCAGATTTCCAAATTCACGGTCTACAGTTTCTTGCGAGGCAAGCATATAGCACACCTGGATATAAACAGTACTACCTTGTTTTTCTGCAACAAAATCTGTTTCATATACTCAACACTTTTTGCAAAACTATCAAAAGTGTTGAGTATATGAAACAGATTTGATAAGGAAAATCAATAATATTGCGAATATTTAACTATTATTGCCTGTAAATATGCTAATAATCAACCACAAAGCAGACATAAGCAAAGTATTGTCTATAATTGTATATATTGTCGTTAATACAAAATAGCCGTATTGTCGGATGAGCCAAAATAAAATATCGAGGTCCTAATTGCGTCCGAGTATATAAACGAAAAAGTCCGAAAGCTTATCTACATTAGCTTTCGGACTTTATAGTTGCGGAGGCAGGACTCGAACATGCGACCTCCAGGTTATGAGCCTGGCGAGCTACCAACTGCTCCACTCCGCGATATTACCATTAAGT
>JABLTL010080870.1_pt1 | contig 24860 bp, 38 predicted proteins | sample 7160151 | NCBI WGS metagenome assembly JABLTL01 (sample SAMN14651223, study PRJNA627086) | human gut metagenome | isolation source: feces | host: Homo sapiens
CACCCAGGACATGACCGTCAAAGCCGATCAGCGTAGAATGACCGAAATAGGAGTACACACCGTCATTGCCGGTCGTGCCCGTCACGGCAGCATCCGCAGCCCCCAGTGGACCCACGGCGGCATCGTGTTCGCACCCAAGCCCCGTTCCTATCGCTACACCCTGAACAAGAAGCTGAAGAGACTGGCGCTCAAGAGCGTCCTGTCCGATAAGGCCGCCAACGGCCGCATCCTGGTCGTCGATGGCCTGGATCTGCCCGAAATCAAGACCAAGTCCATGAAGTCCCTGCTGGACACCATGGAAGCAGGCAAGAGCGTCGTCATCACCGAAGGCGTTAAGACCAACGTGGTTCTGTCCGCCCGCAACCTGCCCGGCGTGAAGACCACCCCCGCCAACATCCTGTCCGTCTATGATCTGCTCAACGCAAAGAGCCTGGTCGTGGATAAGGCAGCACTGGCTGTGATCGAGGAGGTTTATGCGTAATGACTGCTTATGATATCATCAGGAAGCCCGTCGTTACCGAGGCTTCCATGGCTGCTACCGCCGATCGCAAGTACACCTTCGTTGTGGACAAGAGAGCCAACAAGGTGGAGATCGCAAAGGCAGTGGAAAAGATCTTTGATGTAAAGGTCGAAAAAGTGACCACTATGAACTATGATGGCAAGAAAAAGCGGATGGGTATGGCTCGTCCCGGCAAGCGCGCCGACTGGAAAAAGGCGATCGTCAAGCTCGCCGCTGACTCCAAGACCATCGAGCTCTTCGAACAGATGGTGTAAGGAGGTAACGCAGCATGGCTATTCGTAAATACAAGCCCACGACCCCCGCACGCCGCCACATGACGGTGTCCAAGTTCGAGGGCATTGATAAAAAGGCTAAGCCCGAGCGCAGCCTCACCGAGGTTCTGAACAAGAAGGGCGGCCGCAACAACTATGGTCGTATCACCGTTCGCCACAGAGGCGGCGGCGGCAAGAAGATCTACCGTATCATCGACTTCAAGCGTGATAAGGAAGGTCAGGCAACCGTCCTGCGTCTGGAATACGATCCCAACCGCAGCGCCAACATCGCACTGATCCAGTACGAAGATGGCACCAAGGCTTATATCATCGCGCAGTCCGGCCTGAAGGCTGGCGACGTGGTGGAATCCGGCCCCGCAGCAGACATCAAGCCCGGCAACTGCCTGCCCATCGCCAACATCCCCGTTGGTACCGTCATCTCCTGCATCGAACTGCACGTCGGCCGCGGCGCTCAGCTCGTCCGCGCAGCAGGTCAGCAGGCTCAGCTGATGGCAAAGGAAGGCGCTTACGCACAGGTCCGTCTGCCCTCCGGCGAATATCGCCTGATCAAGATGGAATGCCGCGCCGTCATCGGCCAGATCGGCAATGAAGACCACGGCAACATCCACATCGGTAAGGCCGGCCGCAAGCGTCACATGGGCATCCGTCCCACCGTCCGCGGCTCCGTCATGAACCCCAACGACCATCCCCACGGCGGCGGCGAAGGCCGCGCCCCCATCGGCCGTCCCGGCCCTGTCACTCCTTGGGGTAAGCCGGCTCTGGGTTACAAGACCCGTAAGAAGAAGAACCGTACCGAGAAGTTCATCGTACGGCATCGTAACGCTAAGTAAGGAGGCTATCTAAGAATGAGCAGATCTGTTAAGAAAGGCCCCTTCTGCGCCCCCGAGCTGCTGAAGCGAGTCGAAGAAATCAATGCCAGTGGCCAGGAAAAGGTGCTGAAGACCTGGAGCCGTAGCTCCACCATCTTCCCCTCCTTCGTCAGCCACACCATCAACGTCTACAATGGCAAGAAGTTCATCCCCGTCTATGTGACCGAAGATATGGTCGGCCATAAGCTGGGTGAATTCGCTCCCACCCGGACCTTCAAGGGTCACAGCGGCGGCAAAACCAAGTAAGGAGGAACGGAAATAATGTCTGAAGCAAAAGCAAAACTGTCCTTTGCCCGTATCTCCCCCCGCAAGGTGAACGTCGTTTGCGCCCTGATCCGCGGTAAGGACATCGAAATGGCAACCGCCATTTTGCAGCACACTCCCAAGGCTGCCTCTGAATACCTCATCAAGCTGGTAAAGAGCGCCGCAGCCAATGCGGAAAACAACCACGGTATGGATCCCTCCAAGCTGTACGTTTCCGCAGCGTATGCCGATGCCGGCATGATTATCAAGCGTATGCGCCCCCGTGCGCATGGCCGCGGCTATCGCATCAACAAAAGAACTTCTCGCATCACCGTCGTGGTGAAAGAGAAGGAGTAAGGAGGTAGAGATATATGGGACAGAAAGTGAATCCCCACGGTTTCCGAGTGGGTGTCATCAAAGACTGGGATTCTCGCTGGTACGCCCGCAACGAGAAGGTCGGCGACCTGATCGTGGAAGACCAGAAGATCCGTAAATTCCTGAAAAAGACCCTGTACGCAACCGGCGTGCCTCGTATCGAGATCGAACGAGACAACTCCGTCGTCCGCATCTACCTCCACTGCGCCCGTCCCGGCATGATCCTGGGCAAGGACGCGACCGAAGTAGAACGTCTGCGTCAGCAGGTGGAAAAGATGATCGGCAAGCCGACTCAGCTCAACATCGTTGAAGTCAAGCGCAACGAAGTGGACACCACCGCTCAGCTGGTGGCTGAAAATATCGCCCAGCAGCTGGAGAAGCGTACCAGCTTCCGCCGCGCCATGAAGAACGCCATCGGCCGTTCCATGCGCTCCGGCGCCAAGGGCATCAAGGTCATGCTGGCAGGCCGCCTCAATGGCGCTGAAATCGCCCGCAGCGAGACCTATCACGAAGGTACCATCCCCCTGCAGACCCTGCGCGCTGACATCGACTATGGTTTCGCGGAAGCCGCTACCACCTATGGCCGTATCGGCATCAAGGTGTGGATCTACAAGGGCGAAGTGCTCAGCCAGACCCTGCGCACCACCCCCCGTACCATCGACCTGTCCAAGCCCTACCGGGAACGCAGCGACCGTCGTCGTGACGGCCGCGGTCGCGGCGGCTACAACCGCAACCGCGACAACAACCGTTCCGGTGGTTACAATCGCCGCAATGACGGCGCTTCCAAACCCAAGGAAGGAGGAAACCGCTAATGCTGCTGCCTAAGAGAGTAAAATACCGTAAGCAGATGCGTGGCCGTATGACTGGTAAGGCCAGCCGTGGCACCGTCGTCAACTATGGCGATTACGGCCTCCAGGCTCTGGAACCGGCATGGATCACCTCCCGCCAGATCGAGGCAGCCCGTGTTGCCATGACCCGTTACACCAAGCGTGGCGGTAAGGTCTGGATCAAGATCTTCCCCGACAAGCCCATCACCCAGCAGCCCGCCGAAACCCGAATGGGTAAAGGTAAGGGCTCCCCGGAATACTGGGTCGCTGTCGTCAAGCCCGGCCGCGTGATGTTCGAAATCGGCGGTGTATCCGAAGAAGTCGCTCGTGAAGCACTGCGTCTGGCAAGCCACAAGCTGCCGATCAAGACCAAGATGGTCAAGAAAGTTGAAGCCGAGAAGGGTGGTGAAGCGTAATGAAAGCAGTAGAGATCCGTGGTATGACTCCCGCTGAACTGGAAACCAAGCTGGAGGAACTGAAAAAGGAACTGTTCAACCTGCGCTTCCAGCACGCCACCAATCAGCTGACCAACCCTGGCAAGATTGCTGACGTCAAGAAGGATATCGCAAGAGTAAAGACTATCATCCGTGAGAAGCAGACCGCTTCCGCAGGCCGCTAAGGAGGAGCAAGAAATGGAAAGAACTTCTTCCCGTAAAACCAGAGTCGGCCTGGTCGTATCTGACAAGATGGATAAGACGATCGTTGTCGCCATTGCCGACCGTGTGGCACATCCTCTGTATAACAAGATCGTCAAGAGAACCTATAAGCTGAAGGCCCATGACGAGCTGAACGATGCTCATGTGGGCGATAAGGTAAAAGTGATGGAGACCCGTCCCCTGTCCAAGGATAAGCGTTGGAGACTGGTCGAAGTCATCGAGCGCGCGAAGTAAGGAGGTGCCGATATATGATCCAGGAAGAATCCTATCTGAAAGTAGCTGACAATACCGGCGCTAAGATGCTGAAGACCATCCGTGTCCTGGGTGGTTCCCGCCGTAAGTATGGCAACATCGGTGATGTGGTCGTCGCCTCCGTGCGTAAGGCCGCACCTGGTGGCCAGGTAAAGAAGGGTGACGTGGTCAAGGCCGTTATCGTCCGTACTGCCCACGGCGTCCGTCGTCCCGACGGCTCCTATGTCCGTTTCGACGAAAACGCAGCTGTCCTGATCAAGGAAGACAAGACTCCTCAGGGCACCCGTATCTTTGGGCCGGTGGCCCGCGAGCTGCGCGACAAGGATTACATGAGAATCCTGTCCCTGGCTCCTGAAGTTATTTAAGGGGGTGCCATGGAATGAAGAAAATGAGCATCAAGCAGGGCGATAAGGTCATCGTCCTGAGCGGCAAAGACAAGGGTAAGATCGGCGAAGTCCTGACCGCCATGCCCGCACAGGGCAAGGTCATCGTTCAGGGTGTCAACGTCTGCTCCCGTCACACCAAGCCCCGCAAGATGGGCGACGAAGGCGGCATCATCCAGAAGGAAGGCGCCATCTACGCCTGCAAGGTCATGCGTGTCTGCCCCAAGTGTGAAAAGCCCACCCGTCCGGCACACAAGCTGCTGGCTGACGGCAAGAAAGTTCGCGTCTGCAAGAAGTGCGGCGCTGAAATCTGAGTGAAAGGAGCGTAATCTACAATGCCTGCTTTGAAGGATAAATATACTGCAGAAGTCGCTCCTGCTCTGATGAGCAAGTTCGGCTACACCAGCCCCATGGAAATTCCCAAGATCGTCAAGGTCGTCGTCAACTGCGGCGTGGGCGAAGCAAAGGAAAACACCAAGGTCCTGGACAGCGTTGTCAACGACATCGCTACCATCACCGGTCAGAAGCCCATCGTTACCAAGGCGAAGAAGTCCGTTGCAAACTTCAAGCTGCGTGAAGGTATGCCCATCGGCGTCAAGGTCACCCTGCGCCAGGACAAGATGTGGGAATTTATCGACCGTCTGTTCAACATCGCCCTGCCCCGTGTCCGCGACTTCCGCGGCATCAGCGCAGACTCCTTCGATGGCCGCGGCAACTATGCCCTGGGCATCAAGGAACAGCTGATCTTCCCGGAGATCGAGTACGATAAGATCGACAAGATCCGCGGCCTGGACATCGTCATCGTTACCACTGCAAAGACCGATGAAGAAGCCCGTGAACTGCTGACCCTGATGGGCGCACCGTTCAGAAGATAAGCAAGGGAGGAGCGTAACTATGGCAAAGACATCTATGAAGCTGAAGCAGCAGAGAGAGCCCAAGTTCTCCACCCGCCGCTACAACCGCTGCAAGCTGTGTGGCCGTCCCCACGCTTATCTGCGGGACTACGGCATCTGCCGTATCTGCTTCCGGGAACTGGCCTATAAGGGCGAGATCCCTGGCGTGAGAAAGGCATCCTGGTAATCCACCAGTTTTCTCATGTGGGTGGGTTGAAATACACCACCCCGTTGGCACGACCGGTCCCGGTTCCCCTTTGAGGAGCCGGGCCGGCGGCCGTGCAATTTCTGTATTCCGGCGTGAGAAGTCTCAGGAATACCTGGCCGCTCTCGGTCCGCGTTCCTGTGATACCCTGACGCTTTGACAGACGAGCTGTTTCGTCTGTAACCTTTATTTAGGAGGTCCATTATGCACATCACAGATCCCATTGCTGATATGCTGACCCGAATCCGCAACGCGAATTCCGCAAAGCACAGCACCGTTGATGTCCCTGCTTCCAACATGAAGAAGGCCATCGCAAAGATCCTGCTGGACGAAGGCTATATCAAGAACTACCAGCTGATCGACGACGGCACCCAGGGCACCATCCGCATCACCCTGAAGTACAACGGCAATGAAAAGGCCCTGTCCGGTCTGCGCCGTGTTTCCAAGCCTGGCCTGCGTGTCTACGCCGGCGCAGACGAACTGCCCAAGGTTCTCCGTGGCCTGGGTATCGCGATCGTATCCACCTCCAAGGGCGTCATGACCGATAAGGCTGCTCGCGCAGCACACGTCGGTGGCGAAGTCCTGGCATTTATCTGGTAAGGAGGTAAGAATATGTCAAGAATTGGCAGAGCGCCTATTACCATCCCCGCTGGGGTAGAAGTTAAGGTGGAAGCGGGCAATACCGTCACCGTGAAGGGCCCCAAGGGTACCCTGACCCGTACCTTTAGCCCCATCATCACCATCGCTCAGGAAGGCGCAGAAGTGATCTGCACCCGTCCCGACGACAGCAAGGCAAGCCGTTCCATGCATGGCACCGTCCGCTCCATCCTCAATGGCATGGTCGTTGGCGTCAGCGAAGGCTTCACCAAGGAGCTGCAGGTCAACGGTATCGGCTATCGTGTCTCCAAGGAAGGCAAGAAGCTGGTCATGAACCTGGGTTACTCTCATCCGGTGGAAATGGAAGAGGAAGATGGCATCACCATCGAAGTACCCGAACCCAACAAGATCCTGATCAAGGGCTGCGACAAGCAGCAGGTTGGTCAGTTCGCAGCAGTCGTCCGCGGCAAGCGTCCTCCCGAACCCTACAAGGGCAAGGGCATCAAGTATGCTGATGAAGTGATCCGCCGTAAGGAAGGCAAGACTGGCGCTAAGAAGTAAAAGGAGGTGTGCCTAAATGATTAACAGACCCAATACCAACGCTCAGCGGCTGAAGCGTCACAAGAGAGTGCGCGGCAAGATCTCCGGCACGCCCGAGAGACCCCGTCTGAACGTATTCCGCAGCGAGACCAACATCTATGCCCAGATCATCGACGATGTGAACGGGCATACCCTGGCAGCTGCTTCTTCCCTGGAAAAGGACTTCCAGTGCGACGGCGACAAAAAGGCCGCTGCCAAGCTGGTAGGCCAGAAGGTCGCGGAACGTGCCAAGGCAAAGGGCATCGAGACCGTCGTGTTCGACCGTGGTGGTTATATCTATCATGGCCGTGTCCAGGCTCTGGCCGAGGGCGCCCGTGAGGGCGGCCTGCAGTTCTAATCAGGAGGAGGAGAGAATATGCCGAGATTTGAAAAACCGGCCAGCGAATATATCGAAAAACTGGTCTATCTCAACCGCGTCAGCAAGACCGTTAAGGGCGGCCGTATCATGAAGTTCTCCGTCCTGATGGTAGTCGGCGACGGCAAGGGCAAGGTCGGCTTTGGCCTGGGTAAGGCTGCCGAAGTGCCCGAAGCAATCCGCAAGGGCATCGAAGATGCGAAGAAGAACATGATCACCGTCGCTATGTCCGGGGATACCATCCCTCACGAAGTCATCGGTGAGTTTTCCGCTGGCCGCGTGCTCATGAAGCCCGCTCCCGAAGGTACTGGCGTTATCGCCGGTGGCCCCGTGCGTGCTGTCATGGAAGCAGCTGGCATCAAGAACATCCGTACCAAGTGCCTGCGCTCTCACAACCCCCAGAACGTTGTCCACGCAACCTTCCAGGGTCTGCTGAGCCTGCGTACCCCTGAACAGGTGGCAAAGACCCGCGGCAAGGCCGTGGAAGATCTGTAAGGAGGACGGACGAAAATGGCAAATCTGAATATCAAGCTCGTCAAGAGCCTCAATGGCAGAATCCAGAAGCATAAGGCAAATGCCGCAGCGCTGGGCCTGAAGAAGATCGGTGACACCACCGTTCAGCCTGACAACCCCTGCACCCGCGGCAAGATTGCAAAGATCGGTTACCTGCTCCAGGTCACCGAAGAGCAGTAAGGAGGGACTGATCTATGGAACTGCATCATCTGTCTCCCGCTCCCGGCTCCACCAGCGTAGCGAAGCGTAAGGGCCGTGGCGCTGGCACCGGCAATGGCAAGACCGCTGGCCGTGGCCACAAGGGCCAGAAGGCTCGCAGCGGCGGCGGTGTCCGCATCGGCTTCGAAGGCGGCCAGATGCCTCTGGCACGTCGCCTGCCCAAGCGCGGCTTCAACAACATCTTCGCCAAGCCCCTGACCGCTATCAATGTGACCGCACTGAACCGCTTTGAAGACGGCGCAACCGTGAACCTGCAGGTTCTGCTGGATTCCGGTGTCCTGACCAAGTGCCCCTATGGCGTGAAGATCCTGGGCAATGGCGAGCTGACGAAGAAGCTGACCGTACAGGCCACTGCCTTCTCCGCATCCGCTAAGGAAAAAATCGAAGCAGCTGGAGGAAAGGCTGAGGTGATCTAATTGATCGAGACCATTCGCAAAGCATGGAAGGTTCCTGAACTGCGGAAGAAACTTCTGTATGTTGCGTTCATCTTGGTCATCTTCCGGCTGGGCAATAACATCCCGGTGCCGTTCATCAACACCACTGCGCTGCAGGCGTATTTCAACTCCGCCAGCACCAGCATCCTGGGTCTGATGAACGTCATGTCGGGCGGCTCGTTTGGCACCGCCACCATGCTGGCTCTGTCCATTCAGCCCTATATCAACGCATCCATCATCATTCAGCTGCTGACGGTTGCCATCCCTCCCCTGGAGCGGTTGCAGCGGGACGGCGGCGAAGCCGGAAAACGGAAATTGGAGGCCATCACCCGGTACAGCACCTTGGCGCTGGGCTTGCTCCAGGGCTTTGGCTACTACATGCTCATCCGGACCAACGGGTTCCTTTCCAACACCTCTGTCTGGGCGGCAATCGTCATCGTTGCCACCTTTACGGCTGGTTCCGTATTTGTTATGTGGCTGGGCGAACAGATCACCGGCATGGGCATCGGCAATGGTATCTCCATCCTGCTGTTTGCCGGTATCATCTCCCGCCTGCCCAGTGCCGTCTTCTATATGTATGAAGGCGCGAAGAACTGGGCTGCCGGCAAGGAAAGCGGCGGCACCGACGTCGTGCTCCATCCGGCTATGATCCCGGTGTTCCTCATCGGTATGATCCTGATGCTGGTGTTCATCGTCTATATCTCCCTGTCCGAACGGAAGATCCCCGTGCAGTACGCAAAGCGTGTTGTGGGTCGGAAGATGTACGGCGGTCAGGCCACCACCATCCCCATCAAGGTGAATATGTCCGGCGTCATGCCCATCATCTTCGCCCAGACCATCGCGTCTATCCCCGCAACCATCGCGGCCTTTGTGCCAAGCCTGTCTGACAGCACCTTCATCCGTCTGTTCGACACCACCAGCGTCATCTACTGTGTGGTCTACGCGCTGCTCATCGTAGGCTTCAGCTATTTCTACGCCACCATCCAGTTCAACCCCGTGGAAGTTTCCAACAACCTGAAAAAACAGGGCGGCTTCATCCCCGGCTACCGTGCTGGTCGGCCCACCGCTGAATTCCTGAGCAAGATCCTCAACCGCATCACCCTGTTTGGCGCGATCTACCTGGCAATCGTCGCAATTCTGCCCATCGTCACCGGTGCGATCTTCAAGATTAGCGCCCTGGCCATCGGCGGGACCTCTGTCCTCATCGTCGTCTCTGTCGCTCTGGATACCCAGAAGTCTCTGGAAGCGAACATGATGATGAAGCAGTACAAAGGGTTCCTGAACTAAGGAGGAAGATTGTTATGAAACTGATCCTGTTGGGCGCTCCCGGCGCCGGCAAAGGCACTCAGGCTGAGATCATCAGCAAAAAGCTGAACATCCCCACCATCTCCACCGGCAACATCCTGCGCGCCGCCGTCAAGAACGGCACCCCCGTAGGTCTGAAGGCCAAGGAGTATATGGATGCCGGCAAGCTGGTTCCTGACGAAGTCATCATCGGCGTCATCACCGAACGGCTTCAGGAGCCGGACTGCAAGGACGGCTACATCCTGGACGGCGTGCCCCGCACCATCGCTCAGGCGGAAGCCCTGGAAGCAGCAGGCATCCACTTTGACCATGTGGTTTCCCTGGAAGTCAGCGACGAAGAAGTGGAACAGCGTATGACCGGCCGCCGTACCTGCGTGGCCTGCGGCGCTACCTACCACGTTGTCGCGAACCCCCCCAAGAAGGAAGGCATCTGCGACATCTGCGGCAAAGAGCTGACCATCCGTAAGGACGACAAGCCCGAGACCGTCAAGGATCGTCTGGCTACCTACCACGCAGAAACGGAACCCCTGAAGGGCTTCTATGAAGCACGGGGCATCCTGTCCAGCGTGGAGAACAAGGGCAGCATCGACGCCACCAACGCAGCTGTCATGGAGGTTCTGACCAAGTAATATGGCGGAACGGATCATCATTAAGTCTGACCGTCAGGTGGAACTGATGCGCAAGGCCGGGCGGCTCACCGCCCAGGCCCGGGCGTACGGGGCTTCCCTCGTCCGTCCCGGCATCACCACCAAGGAGCTGGATCACGCCATGTTTGAGTTCATCACCAAGCATGGCGGGTATCCCTCCTTCCTCCACCTGTACGGGTTCCCCGGCACCGCGTGCATTTCGGTCAACGACGCCATCATCCACGGCATCCCCAGCAAGCGCCGCCTGGAAGAGGGAGACATCGTCTCCATCGACGTGGGTGCCTGCGTGGGCTTCCAAGGCATCGACCCCAAGACCAAGCTGCCCATCGGCGGCTTCCATGGGGACTGCGCCGGTACTTATCCGGTGGGTCAGGTGTCTGACGAGGCCATGCGGCTCATCCAGGTCACCGAGCAGAGCTTCTGGGAGGGCATCAAAAATGCCATCCCCGGCAACCGCGTCTCGGATATTTCCAGAGCGGTGCAGAACTACGTGGAATCCAACGGGTTCTCCGTGGTGCGGGAGTATGTGGGCCACGGCGTGGGCGCCCATATGCACGAAGCCCCTGAGGTTCCCAATTACGTGACCAAACGGCGGCTGGGCGGCGACCCCAGACTGGTGAAGAATATGACCATCGCGGTGGAACCCATGGTCAACATGGGCGGGCCTGCTATCAAGCAGCTGGATCAGTGGACTGTTTTGACCGCTGACGGCCAGTATGCCGCCCATTATGAAAATACCATTCTCATCACGGACGGAGCGCCCGAAGTGCTCACGACGTGCGGAGATTGATATGGCAAGTATCCAACCCTATGAAATCGTTCTCTCCTTGGCCGGCCACGATCAAGGCAAGCTGTTCTGCGTCATCGGCGCAGAGGAAGACTTTGTGTTGCTGGCGGACGGAAAGGGGAGAAAGCTGGACGCGCCCAAAAAGAAGCGGCGGAAACACGTCCGGGGCGTAGGAACCAGCGCACATCCGGCAATCGCAAGATTGCAGAGAGGCGAGCCGATCACTGACCGCGCACTGCGGCAGGCGTTGGCAGCCTTCCGCGCATCAGATCCTGACCGAAGAGGAGGCAAAGCTCTTGTCGAAAGCAGATATGATTGAACTGGAGGGTGTCGTAAAAGAGGCACTGCCCAACACCAATTTTTTGGTAGACATCGGGAAAGGCCACACCATCCTGGCCACCATTTCTGGTAAGCTCAGAATGAACTATATCAGGATCCTCCCGGGAGATAAGGTGACAGTCCAGATGTCCCCTTATGATCTGACCCGCGGCCGGATCACCTGGAGAAGCAAGTAACCTGCGGCTGCTGCGCAGACCCAGGGACACGGAGCACGCCCTCTGGACAAGGGAACACTCCGTGCAGCAAAACAGGAGGTAAAACGATGAAAGTAAGACCGTCCGTCAAGCCCATGTGCGAAAAGTGCAAGATCATTAAGCGCAAGGGCAGAGTAATGGTGATTTGCGAAAATCCCAAGCACAAACAGAGACAAGGATAATAAGGAGGTGTATTGATCAATGGCACGTATTGCCGGTATTGACCTGCCCAAGGACAAAAGAATTGAAATTGGCCTGACCTATATCTACGGCATTGGCCGCACCAGCGCCAAGAAGATCCTGGAAGCAACCGGGATCAACCCCGACACCCGTGTACGGGACCTGAGCGAAGCAGATGAAGCAGCACTGCGTGATTGCATCCACAATGACTATATCGTGGAAGGCGATCTGCGCCGTAACGTAGCTATGGACATCAAGCGCCTCATCGAGATCGGCTCCTATCGCGGCAGCCGTCATCGTAAGGGCCTGCCCGTCCGCGGCCAGAGCTCCAAGAACAATGCGCGTACCCGTAAGGGTCCCCGCAAGACCATGGCCAATAAGAAGAAGTAAAGGAGGGATATTCAATGGCGAACAAGAAAAGAGTCGTGCGCAAGCGCAAAGACCGTAAAAATATTGAAAAGGGAGCCGTGCATATCCGTTCCTCTTTCAACAACACGATGGTGACCATTACCGATACCCAGGGTAATGCCATCAGCTGGGCATCTGCCGGCGAAATGGGTTTCCGTGGTTCTAAGAAGTCCACCCCCTTCGCAGCTCAGACTGCTGCCGAAACCGCCGCGAAGGCCGCAATGGAACATGGTCTGAAGACCGTGGAAGTCTTTGTCAAGGGCCCCGGTTCCGGTCGTGAAGCCGCTATCCGCGCGCTGCAGACCGCTGGCCTGGAAGTGACCCTCATCAAGGACGTCACCCCGGTCCCCCACAATGGCTGCCGTCCTCCCAAGAGAAGACGCGTCTGATCAAGTAAAGGAGGATTATTACTATGGCAAGAAATATGCAGCCGATCGCCAAGCGCTGCAAGGCGCTGGGCATTTCTCCCGCTGTCATGGGCTACGCGAAAAAGACCACCGAGCGCAACACCAAGGGTCAGATGCGCCGGAAGCAGTCTGAATACGGCCTGCAGCTGAACGAAAAGCAGAAGGTCAAGTTCGTCTATGGCGTGCTGGAAAAGCAGTTCCGCGCTTACTACGAAAAGGCCGCTGCCGCAGAAGGCATCACCGGTGAAGTGCTGCTGAGCACCCTGGAACGCCGTCTGGACAACGTGGTCTTCCGTATGGGCTTCGCCCTGACCCGCCGTGAGGCTCGTCAGCTGGTCAGCCATGGCCACTTTACCGTCAACGGTAAGGTCTGCGACATCCCGTCCTTCCTCGTCAAGGTCGGCGACGTGGTAGAAGTGAAAGAACGCAGCCGTTCTTCTGTGAAGTTCAAGCGCTTCCTGGGTGAGGACGCCATCGTGGTGACCACCCCCACTTGGGTTGAGCGGGACAAAGAGAACCTGAAGGGCACCGTCACTCGTCTGCCCGAACGTGCGGATATCGACTTCCCCGTGGAAGAACACCTCATCGTCGAGTTGTACTCCAAGTAATCCCTACCCCCTTCCATTTGGTGAGCTGTTTAACCAAGGCGCCGCCTAGCCGGTGCCACTGAACTAGGAGGGCAAAACAAATAATGGTTGAAATCGAAAAACCCCGCATCGAATCTAACGAAAAAGACGGCGATATTTCCTACGGAAAGTATGTTGTTGAGCCGCTGGAGCATGGATACGGTACGACTCTGGGCAACGCCCTGCGCCGCATCCTCCTCAGCTCCCTGCCTGGCACCGCCGTGACCACCATTAAAATTGCCGGCGTCCAGCACGAATTTTCCACCATCCCCGGCGTCAAGGAGGATGTGACGCAGATCGTGCTCAACGTCAAAGGGATCACAGCCAAGCTCCACAGCCCGGGCACCAAGCGGGTGTATATCCAGGCCAGCGGCGAAGGCGAGGTCACTGCCGGCGACATCAAAGCCGACGGCGAAGTGGAGATCCTCAATCCGGAGCTTCACATCGCAACCCTCAGCGCCGACGCTACGCTGAACATGGAACTCACCCTCAGCCATGGGCGTGGCTACGTTCCTGCGGATCGGAACAAACCGGAACAGACCATCATCGGCGTCATTCCGGTGGACTCCCTGTATTCCCCCGTCAACCGGGTGAACTACACCGTGGAGAACACCCGTGTCGGCAACATGACGGACTACGATAAGCTGACCCTGGAAGTGTGGACGGACGGAACCATTTCCGCCCGTGACGCAGTTTCCCTGGGCGCAAAGATCCTGTGCGACCACCTGGTCCTCTTCACTGACCTGTCCGATACCGTCGGGACCCGCTCCACCGTGGTGGAGAAGCCGGAGACCCAGCGGGACAAGGTGTTGGAGATGACCATCGAGGAACTGGATCTGTCCGTTCGTTCCTTTAACTGCCTGAAGCGGGCCAACATCAACACAGTGGAAGATCTGATCTCCAAGACCGAGGATGAGATGATGAAGGTGAGAAACCTGGGTCGCAAGTCCTTGGAGGAGGTCATCAACAAGCTGAATATGATGGGTCTGTCTCTGGCGAAAGAGGAAAACAACTGACCAGTCGGAAAATAGAACCAAAGTATTTTTGAAAATTCGTTTCGCATCCGCGAAATGTTCGAAGGAGTGAATCATATGCCCGGTTACCGTAAACTCGGTAAGACTTCCGATCAGCGCCGCGCCATGCTGAGACAGCTGGTCACCGATCTGCTGGAGAACGGCAAGATCAAGACCACTGTTACCCGCGCGAAAGAAGTGCAGCCGATCGCTGAAAAGATGATCACCCTGGCCAAGAAGGGCGACCTGGCGGCTTATCGTCAGGCCCTGTCCTACATGACCAAGGAAGACACCGCAAAGAAGCTGTTTGACGAAATCGGCCCCAAGTATGCTGACCGTACTGGCGGCTATACTCGTGTCGTCCGCATCGGCTTCCGCCGTGGTGACGCTGCTGAGATCGCTTATCTGGAACTCGTATAATCTGAGTCTCTATTGCAGTTATAAAAAAGCCCAACTCGTTTGAGTTGGGCTTTTTTTCGTCGTGCGTGCAGAAAAAGGCTCCCCCCATGTTATGGGGGGAGCTGTCAGCGTCAGCTGACTGAGGGGGGGCGACCCCGCAGAGTCTACCCGAACCAGTCACTTCCGCTTTTTGAGTTCTTCCACGATAGAATAATCCAAATCCAGGTTCCCCGTCCCGCTGCCGAGGCCGTACACCTTCCGGGAACCGTGGTAGTCGCTGCCGCCGGTGATGACCATACCCCGTGCCCGGGCGAAGGACTCCAGCTTGGCGCATTCCTCGTCGGTGTAGCCGGAGTAGTGGCACTCCACGCCCACTGCGCCCAGCTCGCAGGCGGTCTGGATGAGCTGCTCTACGCCGTCCCAGTCGTAGCCGTACTCCAGAGGGTGGGCGATGTCTGCCACGCCGCCGGCGGCCTGGATGAGCCGGATGGCGTCCTTCATAGGCAGGTGCCGCCGCGCCACAAAATAAGGCTTGCCATCGTCCAGCCAGCGGTTCATGGCCTCCTGGACGGAGCCAATGCAGCCCTTTTCCACCAGCAGCTGGCCGATGTGGGGACGACCCAGCATGGTGTGGGAAAATTTCGCTTTCAGCTCCGGGATGGAGATGGGGTAGCCGTCCGCGGCCAGCTTGTCCACGATGGCCTGGTTGCGGGTCTCCCGCTCCTGGATGAACCAGTCGATGACCTCTTGCAGGGCAGGGGAGTTCGGGTCCACCAGGTAGCCCAGGACGTGGGCGCCGGTGTCCAGGTAGTCGGCGGAAATTTCAATGCCGGGCAGGACTTCCACGCCGTATTCCTCCCCAGCGGCCAGGGCTTCCTTGACCCCGTCCACCGTGTCGTGGTCGGTGAGAGCGATGGCGCGCAGCCCCAGTTCTCTGGCGTGAGCCACCAGCTCACGAGGGGAGTCGGTGCCGTCGGAGGCGGAGGAGTGGGTGTGCAGGTCGATGCGGTTGGTCTGTGCAATCATGCCTGTCCCTCCTTACGCCTGCCAGCCGGTCAGGTAGGCTTCCTGCTCCGGAGTCAGGGTGTCGATGGCCAGACCCATGGCGGCCAGCTTTACCCGGCCGATCTCGTCGTCGATGGAGTCAGGCACCTTGTAGAGCTTGGTCTCCAGCTCGCTGCGGTGCTTGGCCAGCCACTCCAGGCTCAGCGCCTGGACGGCGAAGGACATATCCATGATCTCTGCCGGGTGGCCGTTGCCAGCGGCCAGGTTCACCAGGCGGCCTTCGCCCACCACGTTCAGGGTACGGCCATCGGGCAGGGTGTAGCCCTGGATGTTCTCCCGGCGGACGGTCTCCTGCACCGCCAGCCTGCGCAGGCTGGCCACGTCTACCTCGCAGTCGAAGTGACCGGCGTTGGTGAGGATGGCCTGATCCTTCATGACGGCGAAGTGACGGGGGGTGATGATGTCCTTACAGCCGGTGGTGGTGATGAAGATGTCGCCCACCTTGGCGGCCTCGTCCATGGGCATGACCCGGTAGCCGTTCATGGTGGCGTCCAGAGCCTTGAACGGGTCGATCTCGGTGACGATGACATTGGCGCCCATGCCCTTGGCACGCATGGCAACGCCCTTGCCGCACCAGCCGTAGCCGGCAACCACGACAGTCTTGCCGGCGATGATCAGGTTGGTGGTGTCCATGATGGCGGTCATGACCGACTGGCCGGTGCCGTATTTGTTGTCATAGTAGTGCTTGGCCTTGGCATCGTTGACGGCCATCATGGGGCAGGGAAGGATACCCTCCCGCTCCCGAGCCTTCAGGCGCAGGATGCCGGTGGTGGTCTCCTCGCAGCCGCCGATGAGGCAGTCGCCCAGCTCCTTGTGGCTGCCGCCGATGAGGTTGATGAGGTCGCCGCCGTCGTCCACGATCAGGTGGGGGTGGCACTCCAGGGTCTTGACCAGCAGGTCTTCATATTCCTCCGGCGTGACGCCGTGGATGCCGTAGGTATCCACGCCCATGCTGGCGATGCCTGCGGCCACGTCGTCCTGGGTGGAGAGGGGGTTACAGCCGGTCAGGTGGACTTCTGCGCCGCCCTTGGCCAGGACTAACCCTAAGTTGGCGGTCTTGGCTTCCAGGTGGACGGAGACGGCGATACGGAGGCCGGCGAAGGGCTTTTCCCGCTCAAACCGTTCTTCGATGGCGGACAGGGCGGGCATGAAGGAGCGCACCCACTGGATCTTGGTGCGGCCGGATTCGGCCAGGGACATATCTTTGACAATGCTCATGGTGTGTAGACCTTTCTGTAGAGTGTGGTATATTTGAAATTAAGGAAATGCGCAAGAACCAACGTACCATGCCAGTAGAACAGGCATGGCCTACGCTAAAAACTTGCCACTGGCAAGTTTTCTTAACGCTGCGGCCTGCGGGGCTTGTTTCTAAGAGACGCTACTACGTCATGATGATTTTAGCACAGTCCCATTGCATTCTGCAAGTATTTACAAAATCCTGTGGACTTTTCCCCTCCGTCCGGCTACAATAACATCAAGCACTGTTTTGGAGGTCATGTTCGTGAAAAAAATCAACCAAGCGATCGATCGCTTCTGCTACAGCCATCCACGGTTCGGCATCCCAAATCTCATCCTCTGGGTGGTCATTGGCAATGTAGCTGTTTACATTATGGATCTGCTCAGCCGGGGCACTTTCAGCGGCATCCTGTCCTTTGTGCCTGCGTACATCTTCCAGGGGCAGATTTGGCGGGTGGTCACGTTCATTTTCGTGCCGGAGGCCAGCAGCAACATTTTCTTCTTCGCCATCAGCACCTATTTTTACTACTTCATCGGCTCTCGCATGGAGGAGCAGTGGGGGACGCCTCGGTTCAACATCTTCTATCTGTCCGGCATCCTGCTGGCCATTGTGGTGGGGTTCCTGGCCACCTTGAACGGGCTGAGCATGGCGGTGACCACCAGTATGTACTACACCAACCTGTCCCTGTTCCTGGCCTTCGCGTCCCTGTTCCCGGATATGCAGGTGCTCATGTGCTATGTCATCCCGGTGCGGGTGAAGTGGCTGGCCTATCTGGATGGCATCTTTCTGCTGTACCAGGTGCTGCGGATGGTGGGGAAGCATCAGTACATGATGGCGCTGCTGCCCATTTTGGCCATTCTCAACTACCTGATCTTCTTCGGAGACAGCCTGCTGGGGGCGCTGCGGTGGAAGAAGCAGCAGTTCCAGCACAAGAACTCCCATCAGACCATCCACTTCAAGCAGGCGGCCAGACAGGCCAAGGAGCGGACAGGCTATCTGCACAAGTGCTGTGTCTGCGGCCGGACGGATGCGGATTATCCGGATTTGGAGTTCCGGTACTGCTCCAAGTGCGCCGGGTATCGGTGCTACTGCATGGATCATATCAACAATCATGTGCATGTGACGGAGGAATGACCGTCCCAGCCCACGCAAAAAAGGACACCCATTTGGGTGTCCTTTTCGTTCCAAAAAATCAATGGGCACAGGTCATTCCTGTTCCTCGTCCTCCGCCGCTTCCGGCAGCACATCCACGCGGATTTCCAGGACGCGCATCCGCTGGAGCTTGGTCACGGTCACCTGCAAATTTTCGTAGGTGAACTGGTCGCCGATCTTGGGGATGTGCCCCAGGGAGTCGATGACCCAGGCGGAGAGGGTGGTCATATCGTCATCCATCCGCAGGTCGAAGAGCTGGAACACGTCGTCGATGCTGGCGGAGCAGGAGATGAGGTAGGAACCATCCTCCACTTTCCGGATGCGTTCCACCACTTCGTCGTGCTCGTCCCAGATCTCACCCACCAGTTCTTCCAGGATGTCCTCCAGGGTCACCAGACCTTCCGTGCCGCCGTATTCGTCTACCACCACGGACATGTGCATCTTCCGCCGCTGCATCTCATACAGCAGGTCGGCCACAGGGGAAGTGGGGGTGACGTAGATGACCGGGGAGATCAGGTGCGTCCAGCTGTCGTTGTCCTCCAGCTCGGCCTCGTGGAAGTCCTTTTCGTGGATCATGCCGATGATGGTGTCGATGCTGCCCCGCCAGACGGGGATGCGGGAGAAGCGGTTGGACGAGATCAGCTCATCCAGCTCCTTGGCACTGGCCTGGTCGGAGATGGACACAATGTCCACCCGGGGGGTGAGAATCTCCTCCACCTCCATGTCGCCGAACTCGATGGCGGAACGGATGAGGCGGCTCTCGTTCTGATCCAGCCCCCCTTCGTCCTCAGCGGTGGAGACCATGGTGATCAGCTCATCCTCGGTGATGCCCCGGTCGCCGCTGGCGTGGAACAATTTGCCGATGCCCTTTTGGAGCAGGCTGAACAGGATGGTCAGGGGACGCAGGACGGTGGAGAGCACCCGCAGGAAGGGAGTGGACACCATGGCCCAGCTTTCCGCGTTTTCCTTGGCGATGGTCTTGGGGCTGATCTCCCCGAAGGTGAGGATGACCAGGGTCAAGACCACGGTGGAGATGGTGGCGCCATACTCCGGGCTGAGCTTGGTGAAGAACAAGGTGCCCAGGGTGGCGGCGGTGATGTTGACAATATTATTGCCCACCAAAAGGGTGGAGAGCAGTCGGTCAAAATCTTCAGCCAGGCGCAGGGTGGCCTCGGCCTTGCGGTTGCCGTCGTCCGCCATGTTCCGCAGTCTGATCTTGTTCAGAGAGGAAAAGGCGGTCTCGGTGGCGGAGAAGTACGCTGAGGTGATGACCAGCAATACCAGCGCAACGATTATGCCGATTGAGCTACTGTCCATTGAGTAAAAATCACGCTCCTAATTTGGGTATCCTGTCCGGTCGCGGACAGGTCAGTTGTGGCGGGCACGGTCATGACTGGGGATGTACCTGCTGATACGCGGCGTCCAGCCACGCCAGCACCTCCTGGTAGCCCTCTTCGTCCAGAGGGAAGACCGCCTCCGCTGTCACGTCGCTCTCCGCCAGGCAATACGGGCCTGGCCAGGTGCAGACGTGGAACTGCTTCCCCGCCTCCTCGTCCTCCTGATAGGCCACCCGGAAGCGCAGCTCGTCTAAGCTGCCGTAGAAGGTGTTCTTGTTCTGGAAGGTGTAGAGGTTGGGGAGATAGAAATGGGGATGTGCGGTGATCATAACAGTGCCTCCTAGCATAGAAAACGCTGCATTCCATCGGACGGGGGAGTGCAGTATCTTCTAGCATAAAGCATAGCATTTTTCCGGTGAAATAGCAAGACGGACAAGGCGAAAAAACACCCGAATGGCACGGGTTTCAGGCCATCCGGGTGCAGAAATTTACGGTTAGGGATTACTTACCGACAAAAGTACGGGTCACAGACGCAATGTTGTCTGCGCACAGGCCGAACTGCTTCAGCAGGTCCACTGCGGGGCCGGAGTGGCCAAAGGTGTCCTGGACGCCGATGCGCTTGACGGGGACGGGGCAATGCTCTGCCACGCAGGCGCAGACCGCTTCGCCCAGGCCGCCGATGATGTTGTGCTCTTCGGCGGTGACGATCTTGCCGCACTCCTTGGCCGCCTGGAGCACCAGGGCTTCGTCCAGGGGCTTGATGGTGGCCATGTTGATGACCCGAGCGGAGATGCCGTCGGCTTCCAGTGCCTTGGCTGCTTCCAGTGCCTCGTAGACCATCAGGCCGGTGGCGATGATGGCCACGTCAGTGCCCTCCCGGAGCACTTCGCCCTTGCCGATCTGGAAGGTGTAGTGGTCAGGGTCATGGAAGACGGGGGTGGCCAGGCGGGCAAAGCGCATATAGACGGGGCCCACGTGCTCGTAAGCGGCGCGGACCATAGCGGTGGCCTCCACGTCGTCGGCGGGGCACATCACGGTCATGCCGGGGATGGTGCGCATGAGGCCGAAGTCCTCGCAACACTGGTGGGACGCGCCGTCCTCGCCCACGGAGATGCCACCGTGGGTGGCGCCGATCTTCACGTTCAGATGGGGGTAGCCGATGGTGTTGCGGATCTGCTCATAGGCACGCCCGGCGGCGAACATGGCAAAGGTGGAGGCAAAGGGCACCAGGCCCATGGTGGCCAGACCGGCCGCCGCGCCCACCATGTTGGCTTCGGCGATGCCGCAGTCGAAGAAACGGTCGGGGTATGCCTTCTGGAAGGTGTTGGTCTTGGTAGCACCGGCCAGGTCGGCGTCCAGCACCACCAGGTCGGTCACTTCTCCGCCCAGGGCTTTCAGGGCGTTGCCGTAGCTCTCACGAGTCGCGATTTTCTTTACGTCAGCCATCTCACTTCGCCTCCAGTTCTGCTCTCAGTGCGTCCAGCTCCTGGATGCCCTGGGCGTATTCGTCATCGTTGGGTGCCTTGCCGTGCCAGCCTGCCTGGTCTTCCATGTAGCTCACGCCCTTGCCCTTGGTGGTGTGCATGAGAATCATGGTGGGCTTGCCGGTGCCGGCGTTGGCGTGGAATTTGGCAAAGGCGGCTTCCAGCTGGGTGAAGTCGTGGCCGTCGATCTCGGTCACGTCGTAGCCGAAGGCGGCGAACTTGTCCGCCAGAGGCTCGGTGTTCATCACGTCAGCAGTGCGGCCGTCGATTTGAAGGCCATTCACGTCCACGATGGCGCAGAAGTTGTCCAGCTTGTAGTGGGCGGCGAACAGGGAGGCCTCCCACACCTGGCCTTCGGCGATCTCGCCGTCGCCCAGCAGGCAGTAGACGTTCACGTCCTTGCCCAGGTATTTTGCGCCCTTGGCCATGCCCACAGCGGTGGAGATGCCCTGACCCAGGGAGCCGGTGGACATATCAATGCCGGGGACGGTGTTCATGTTGGGGTGACCCTGGAGGTAGCTGTCGATGTGGCGGAGGGTGGTCAGATCCTCCACGGGGAAGTAGCCGCGGAGCGCCAGGGCGCCGTACAGGCCGGGGGCGGTGTGGCCCTTGGAGAGGACGAAGCGATCTCGCTCCGCCCATTTGGGGTTCTTTGGGTCGATGCGCAGCTCGTGGAAGTACAGGTAGGTGAACAGGTCGGCCGCGGAGAGACTGCCGCCGGGATGGCCGGATTTGGCGCTGTGGGTGGCAGTCAGGACGCATTTGCGCACGTCGCAGGCGGTCAGCTGCAACTGTCGCAGTTCTTCATTGGTCATAATAAACTCCTCATCCTTTTTCTGTAAAGTTCTTGGTAGACAGAAGTAGATTTCTTATCCATTGTAGCACACAAAATTGGTCAAAAAAAGGGGGAATGTTCAAAAAAAGCGCAGGTTTCCCCAGTGGGAATGTCTGCCTGAGGCACGGTCTGTGCTATAATGGGAACAATTCCAAACAAGGAGGGTTCCGCATGAACGAGAACGCATTGGCCTACGGGGTGGACGTAGGCGGCACCACCATCAAACTGGGTCTTTTCGACAGCTACGGCAGCCTGCTCCGCCGGGATAGCATCCCCACGGACACCGGTGACCACGGGGCGCACATTTTGCCGCAGATCGCCCGTTGGATTCGGCGGCAGGACATCCCGTTGAGCCAACTCTCCGGGGTCGGTCTGGGCGTGCCGGGGCCGGTGCGGAAAGACGGCACGGTGAACCGGTGCGTCAACCTGGGCTGGGGCGTTGTGCCGGTGCGGGTGGCCAACGATGCCAACGCGGCTGCCCTGGGCGAGTGCTGGCAGGGGGCTGGACGGGAGATGGACAGTCTGCTGCTGGTGACCTTGGGCACCGGGGTGGGCGGCGGTCTGGTGCTCCACGGGGACGTGTTGGCTGGCGCTCATGGGAGCGCTGGGGAAATTGGGCACATGACGGTGAATCCGGACGAAACGCAGCCCTGTTCCTGCGGCAAGCGGGGGTGCTTGGAGCAGTACGCTTCCGCCGGCGGCATCGTGCGGATGGCGCAGGCGGCTGGGCTGCGGGTGGAGAGCGCTAAGGACGTGAGCGACCTGGCGGAGCTGGGCAACCAGGATGCGCAGGGGGTGCTGAAAGAAGCAGGCCGCCTGCTGGGTCTTGCCCTGAGCTATGCGGCCTGCTTGGTGGATGTGGATGGGATTTTGATCGGCGGCGGCGTGGCTGCCGCCGGGCGGTTCTTGCTCAACGCGGTGCGGGATACCTTTGATGACAGCGTTTTTCACGCTGCTGCTGACACCATACTGGAGTTTGCCAGCTTGGGCAACGACGCGGGGTTATACGGCGCGGCGCGGTTGGTGTGGAACGGTCAGTCGGACACGACTTCTTTGTAATGACCGGGGTCGGTGTCCCCTTCGGTGCTGAACAGAAGGACGACGGAGTTTTCGTCGAAGCCCATGGCCTTGCGATAGTCCGGGTTGTCCATGACCGCCAGGAAGGCACCCATGCCGGAGGCGCCGGACTCACCGGAGACCACAGGGGTCTCGTGAGGGCCGGGGTGCGCCAGGCGGCGCATGGCGCGGAAGGTCACTTCGTCCTGGCAGCGGAGATAGAACTCCGCCCACTCCTGCAAAATGGGCATGACCTGGGGGTTGGGGGTGCCGCAGTTGAGACCGGCCATGGAGGTCTGGGTGTGGCCTTCGATGGTGACCAGCTTGCCCTGGCGGATGGATTCCAGCACGCAGGCGGATTCCCAAGCCTCTACCACGGCCATGGCGGGAGGATTTTTGCAGGTCTCCGCCAGGTAAGCGGCCACGCCGCCTGCCATGGAGCCAACACCGGCCTGGAGGAAGGTGTGGGTGGGTTCGCCCGCGCCCAGGGCGGCCAGCTCTTCCAGGGCTTCTGCGGCCATGGTGGAGTAGCCCAGGGTGATGTTCTGGGGGACTTCCTCGTAGCCTTCAAAGGCGGTGTCCTGCACCAGGTGTCCGCCATGCTCCTTGGCGTAGGCGGCGGCGGTGGCCACCGTGCCGTCGTAGTTCAGGTCGGTGACGGTCACTTCGGTGTCGCCGATGGCGCGGATGGCTTCCACGCGGCTGTCCACCGTTCCGGCAGGCATGAAGACCACCGCGTGACCGCCCAGGCGGTGGGTGGACCAGGCCATGCCCTTGCCGTGGTTGCCGTCGGTGGCGGTGACGGTCAGGCCCACATTGCCGTCGGGGAAGAGCTTGTGGATGGCGTAGGAAGCGCCCAGGGCTTTGAAGGCGTTGAGGCCAAAGCGCTTGGACTCATCCTTGATGTAGACCCCCTTCACCCCCAGCTCCTTGGCCAGGTCGGGCAGTGCCACCAGCGGGGTGGGCTGGTACCCGGGCAAGGTGCGGTGGAAGGCTCGCACGTCGGCGAAGGTCTCTGGGTTGCAGCAGTCCGGCAGGGTCTTCCGGCCGGGGTTGGGGTTGACGACCAATTCCAATAATGACATGAAATCGCTTCCTTTCAAAAAGATGTCTCAAAGGGGTCAGATGGTGGGTCACATCAGCTGAAATGCCCCTTTTTTCACAGTGATACGGCCCAGACTGTTCCAGCCCACCCCGCCGCGGAGATCCACGGTGGAGGTGTCGCACAGGCCGTCTGTCCGGCTGACCCGCTGGAGGGCTTGGGCGATGGCGCTGCCGTCCTGGGGGCCGGCCTGCTGGATGGCGTCCAGGAGGAAGTCGCAGCAGTCATGCCCCATGGCCGCCCACGTCCAGCTGCTCTGGCTGGGCAGGTTTGTGTTCGCCCAGGTCTCAAAGGCTTCGTCCCGTCCTAAGGGGTAGGCGGAGGGCAGCACGACCCCTTCGCAGTTCACGCCGGTCTGGCGCACCAGCTCGTCCTGGCTCCACCGGCTCCCGGACACCCACTGGACGTCCAGTCCCAGCGTGCCCGCCTGGTTGAGCAGGGCGATCCCCTGTTCCAGCCCCAGCGGGGCGCAGACCACTTGGGCGTCCGCTTTTTTAATGGCCTTCAGCACTTCTGTGAAGTCGGCCTGATCGGGGGTGACCACCTCGGTGGCTACGACCTTCCCCTTGCGCTCCAGCCAGCGGGTGAACTCGGCGGCTACGTCTGCCGTGTAGGGGTCGGTGATGCAGTCGATGACCGCGCCCCGGGTCAGCTTCTGTTCCAGCGCCCAGTTGGCCAGCTCTCGGCCTTCCCGCTGGACGGAGGGAGCGAAGGAGAAGAAGAAGTCGTTCTTCCGGGTCATCTTCCCGTCCTCGGCGGCCAGGGAGAGCATGGGCAGGGACGCCTCCCGGAAGGTCCCGGCGGCGGCTGCGCAGGCGTCGTAGTCCAGGCCACCCAGGATGGCGGCACAGTTGGCGTCTGCCAGGGTTTTCGCCAAGCTGGCGTCATCGTCGGCGCTGGGCCAGTACAGCTCCACCGAATAGGTCACACCGTCCAGCTGGATGGAGGGACGCTGCAGCAGGGCGTACTCCGCACCGGCGTAGACCGCTTCCGCAACCGGGTCATCCTGGGGCAGGTAGACGCCCAGGCGGAGGGTGGGACCGTCCGGCGTGGGGGCGGCGGAGGTGCTGGCGG
>JABLTL010118562.1_pt1 | contig 24814 bp, 12 predicted proteins | sample 7160151 | NCBI WGS metagenome assembly JABLTL01 (sample SAMN14651223, study PRJNA627086) | human gut metagenome | isolation source: feces | host: Homo sapiens
CCCTTAACCTCCCCCCCCCATGACTGTTATCATCATACTCGCAGCTTTTACGCTCATACTCGGGTTGATAGAGATATTCATCACCCCGGGGTTCGGCCTGGCAGGCATCGGTTCGATAATCTGTGCCCTGGCCGACGTTGTGCTCATCTACACCGACTACGGCTTTGGTTGGGCTTGCGGTGCCGTAGTCATCGGTTTGGTCGTGTTGGGCATCATGCTCTACATTGTGGCCCACTCGCGCACCTTCGACCGCATGAGCCTCCACACCGCCATCACATCAACCAACGCCACCACCGACCAGCTATCGGTTAAGCCCGGCGACACCGGCAAAGCCCTCACGCGACTGGCCCTTGTGGGCAACGCCACCATAGGCGGCAAACAGGTTGAGGTGAAGTCATCGGGCGAATTTATAAATCCTGGCACACCCGTGCGCGTGGTAAGTGTCAGCGAAGCAACTATCATTGTTGAAAAAACTAACGAATAACACGTTGGCAACATTCTTAGTCAACGTGGTAACAAGTTGACTGATTTACAGGTAAGTATGTCATACCCTACTTATTATGCTAAAGTAAGACTGGCAGGAAACTTGGAAAGCTGGACCAACTTACCTGTTAACCCGTTAACTTGTCAACCTGTTTGCTAATTACGCCAAAGCGTAACGAACAAGCAGGTGTTATACGCCTATATAATATATAATACTACAAATGAAACTCCGACACACCATACTGTCACTCGCGCTTGCCACATGTGCCACAGCTGCCATGCAAGCCACCACTCCCGTACGCCGCACCATCAGCCACCAACAGCCCAACGGGCAGGTGGTCACCATCAATGCCGTGGGCAACGGACGCTACACGCTCTACAGCCTCGACGGCACCGCCGTGCTGCCCGGCACCGACGGACACTACTACTATGCCACGCTGAACGCTGACGGACAGCTCGCCATTGGCACCACCCTTGCCGGCTACGCGGCCCGCAGCACGGCACAGCCACGCTTGAGCACGGCACAGGCCGAGGCTCTGCTCAACGCCGCACTGCCCGTGGCCCCCGTGGTGCGTCAGGGGGGCATGAGTGCCAAGAGCCTGACCACCAGCACGCCCGACGGGTTGGGCGAATATGGCAAGAGTGCACTGGGCGCCGTGCAAAGCATTGGCAGCCCCACACTGCCCGTGGTGATGGTTGACTTTGCCGACCGCGCATTTCAAGACACCATTACCACTGCCAAGGTGACACGCTTCTTTAACGAAACGGGCTACCGCGACGAACCCGCTGCACGCGGCTCGGTGCGCGACTACTTTGTGGCACAGAGCGACAGCCTGTTTACCCCTACTTTCAAGGTAGTGGCCCACGTCAAACTGCCCAGCGGCTATGTCCACTACGGCAAGGACGGCAGCAACGGCGGCACCGACCCCAATGCCCGGCAATTTGTGATTGACGCGCTGGCCGAGGCTTCGAAAGTGGTGGACTTTGGTCCGTACTGTACCCCAAGCAGCACCGATGTGCCAATGGTTGTGCTCATGTTTGCAGGGCCGGGACAGCAATCATCGTTTGAGGACGGCAGCAGCAACTACCTGTGGGCCAAGTTTCAGCAGAGCAGTTTCAGTGTGAACGACAACAAATACCAGGTACGCTCCTACTTTATGGGCAACGAATTGCTGCAAACTTATGGCAAGGACGAGAACGATGTGACGGGAGCCGCCATAGATGGTGTGGGCCTTTTTGCCCATGAGTTTGGCCACGCTCTTGGTTTGCCCGACTATTATAACACAGCGAACAGTTCGGCTTTCAACACCATGGGCTATTGGGACATCATGGACTACGGCCAATATTACCAGAACGGCTACCGCCCCATAGGCTACACTGCCCACGAGCGCAGCTACCTGGGCTGGCTGCATGTGACGGAGCTCACCGACAGCGCACAGGCCTTCCGCCTGCTGGCTCTCGACGGTTCGCAAGGCAACGAGGGCGGTGCCCGCGCCTACGTGGTACGCAACCCCGAACATGCCAACGAGTACTATATGTTTGAAAACCGCACCACAAACACCTGGCACACCAAGACCATGGGCACTGGCATGCTCATCACGCACATTGACTACGACCGCTCGGCATGGAACAACAACCGAGTCAACACCCAGCGGGACCACCAGCGCATGCAGTTTGTGCCGGCCGACGGCATAAAGGAGGGCAACACCACGAGCGAGAGCATGAACATGAATGCTTTGTTTGCCGGCTACCGCGCCGACCTCTTTCCCGGCACCAAGGGGATTACACAGTTCCCCGATGCCCAAACTCCTGCCGACACACTGTATAACGGCAGCAGCAAGTTGCTGAAACGCCCCATCTATAACATTGCGGTACAACCCGACGGCAGCATCACTTTCAGCTACCTTGACGCCTCGATAACAGGCATCGGGCAAACTGCTACCGTGGTACGCCAACCGGCCAAAGCCATCTACGACATGAGCGGACGCCGCATAGCCTCATGGGAGACTGCCGCACCAGGGCTTTACATTGTAAACGGGGTGAAGGTGGCCAAACGCTGACAACAACGGCTGCCGCCTCTGACTTGCCGCAGGCCCGTTATTTGCAAGAGTTGTTCAACAATGCGTCACACACGTTTGTCCTCGCGTTAAAACAAGATAAATATAACCGAAAGGACGGATAAGTAAGATTTTGTACGTATTTTTGCAACTTGATAAAGTAGGCACTACGCTGCAAGTATACATTATTGTATTGGCAAGCAGCCGCCTTACCCCACATTATAATATATGAAGAAGAACAGCATATTCAGCCTCATACTCGCCCTGGCAGCCGGACTCACACTGGCCACGGCTTGCGACACGTCGAGCGAAGTGACCGAGAGCGACTCGGCACGCGACTGCCTCATAACCTCGGCCACAATGGGTACTCTCAAACGCCAGGTGCATATGGTCAATGCAGCCGGCCGCGACACTACCTACACCTACACGGTGACGGGGGCTGCCTACAACCTGACCATCGACCAGGTGAACAACCGCATATTCAACGAGGACTCTCTGCCTACCGGCACACGCACCGACAAACTGGTGTTTGCCAGTTCGAAGGGCATCAGCAGCAGGGGCACACTGGCCATCAAGAGCCTCTACTCGGGCAAGGATACGCTCTACACTTATACCGACAGCACCGACTTCAGCGTAAACCGCGAGGTGTCGGTGTACGACACTTATGGTGAACGCAAGCGCACCTACACCTTCGACATTCGCGTGCACCGCCAGGAGGCCGACTCTACGGCATGGCAGCAGGTGGCAGCTAATCCGCTGAGCGATGTGGCCTCGTTTGTCAAGAGCCGTGCGCTCACTACGGGCAACACGCTCTATGTGTTTGGCCAGCGCGCCGACGGCAAGGTGCAGGTGGTGCAGACGTCTGTCATGGCCCCCGACTTTGACGGCAGCGCGGCCAACATCAGCGCCACGGGCTTTGATGTGCGCAGCGTGACACACTTCGACGGCCACTTTTATGCTCTGGCCAACGGCACACTCATGCACTCGGCCAACGCTGCCGAGGGTTGGCAAACGGCCACCACGCACCACACTTTCAGCGCCATAGCGGGCTGCACGGCCGACAGCATTTATGCCATTTCTAACGCACAGATGTGGGCCTCGGCCAATGGCACGGACTGGGCACCGTCTGCCATCGACACCGACGCACAACTGCCTGCGGGCAACAATGTGGCTTCGACCACGGTGGCCTCACGCATTAACAAACCGGCCCAAATGCTCGTCATGGTGGGCATTGAAGGTGGCAAGGCCAATGTGTGGAAACACGACATCGACTCGGTGGGCGGTTTCTTCACGCCGTGGTACAACTTGCCCCAAACCAGCGAGTTGGGCGCTTATGCCTGTCCCGTTGTGCAGCAGCACACACTCTTTGGCTACGACACCAACACGGTGCTCGCCGGCCTCAGCGCCGAAGGGGTAGTTGCCCCGTTTTATGTGAGCCGCGACAACGGCCGCACATGGCGCACCGACGTGCTGACACACCCCACGCTGACGGGAGCCACCTCGCTGGCCGTTACCACCGATGCCAGCAATTACATCTGGCTCATCTGCGGCGGCACCGGTGTGGTGTATAAAGGACGCATCAACCGCCTCGGGTGGGAATAACAAGCGCAGCGGCTGCACATTTGCACATCTGCATATCTATATTTGTTTTGGCCACAATTAATCACATATTCATCGTCATGCGGCAGCACCTTGCGGTGTTGGCCGCATTGGTGTGTTTGTGTGTGGCAGCTCTCACCACCCCCACCCAAGCCCGCGCACAAGTGCAGGCCGACGAGAGCGTATACCGTCTGGAACTGGGAGCCGGCATTGGCGGCGCTTTCAACTTTACCGATGTCAAGGACAACATAGGCATGGCTGCCGCCGCGGTGGCACGCTTCCCCTTCAATCCGCGCATGGCACTCAAAACACAGTTCAGCTTTGCACAAGCAAAGGGCAGCACCGCCGGACTCAAAGCCTTTTACCCGGCCAACACCGGGGCTGCAGGGGCTGAAAGGCTCAACTACCAAGTGAGCAGCGCCATATACGACCTGTCAGCACTCTACGAACTGCACTTCCTGCCCTACGGCTATGAGCGCGACTACCGCCACTACTCACGCATCGTGCCCTATGTGCAAATGGGCTTCGGACTGACTTACGGCGCCGCAGGAAAGGCTTTTACAGCCAACATTCCGCTCGGCGCAGGACTTAAATACAAACTGGGGCCACGCCTCAACCTGGGGCTCGACTGGCTGGTACACTTCAGCCTGAGCGACAAACTCGACGGACTCGAAGCGCCTCTGGGCATCAAGAGCGAAATGTTCCGCAACAAAGACATTTACTCCACCCTCTCCCTCACCCTCACCTACGACCTCAACCCAAAGTGCCCCACGTGCAACAGGGACTGAGGCACTCACACCCCCCCTAACCTATACAAAGAGAAACTTATGCAAAAGATACCTGCCCACATAGCCATCATCATGGACGGCAACGGACGTTGGGCCAAAGCACGCGGTCTCGACCGCAGCATGGGACACCAACAAGGCGTTGTGGCCGTGCGCGAAATTACCACGGCCTGCTCCAATCTGGGCGTAAAGTTCTTGACGCTCTACACCTTCTCTACCGAAAACTGGAACCGCCCGGCCAACGAGGTGGCTGCACTGATGTCGCTCATTTTGACATCGCTCGAGGAGGAACTCTTTATGAACAACAACGTGCGCCTGCGCATCATTGGCGACCTCAGCCGCGTGCCCGAGGTGGTGCGCGAGTCAATACTCGGCCTGCAGCAGCGCACATCTGTCAATACGGGCATGACCATGGTTATTGCCCTGAGCTACAGCTCGCGATGGGAAATGACCGATGCCGTGCAGCGCATTGCGGCCGAAGTGGCCGAGGGCAAACTCGCACCGGCCGACATCAACGAGCAAACCATAACGGACCACCTCAGCACCAACTTCATGCCCGACCCCGACCTGCTCATACGCACAGGCGGCGAGGTGCGGCTGAGCAACTACCTGCTGTGGCAGTGTGCCTACACCGAACTCTACTTTTGCCAAACCTTCTGGCCCGACTTTCACGAGGCCGACCTCGTAAAGGCCATCGAATGGTTTAACCACCGCGAACGGCGCTACGGAAAGACAAGCGAACAAGTGACCAAGGCTTGATGTGTCACAACCCGGCCTGGAGCCATGCCCAACTCTGCCCGCCACCACCGCAACATACAGCGCTTACAGCTCCCAACGAGCCACACACGCGCTCACCTTACGCAACAACACAACGATAAATGAAATACAACTCACGCAAACTGCTCATCTTGATGGCTATGGCCGCACCGCTGGCCACCGCCGCACAAGCACAGACCGCAGAGGGTGACAACAACGACAACAAGCCCGTCATCACCTACACGGCCAACCACCCTCGCTATGTGCTGGGAGGCCTCACCGTGGACGAGATGAAAGGCTACGACAACGACTACCTGCTCAACATATCGGGTCTCAACGTGGGCGACACCTACGAAATTCCCGGGCCCGACATCAGCGAGGCCGTGCGACGCTATTGGAACCAAAAAATCTTTTCGAACGTTGAGATTGTGGCCGACAGCATTGTCGACGGCAAAGCTTACCTGCACATCAAACTCACCGCACAACCACGCATATCGAGCATACGATACACCGGCGTCAAAAAGTCGGAACGCGAGGACTGCGAAAAGATTATCGGCTTTCAGCCCGGCAACCAAATCACCACCGACATGGTGAACCGCGCCGAGCACTACATCAAGAAGCACTTTGTGGAGAAGGGCTTCAAAAACTGCGAGGTGCACATCACGCAACGCGAGGACGTGACGGGCGACAACCGCGTGCTGGTGGATATCGACATCAACAAGAACGAAAAGGTGAAGGTGCACAAGATCTTCATCACCGGAGCCAACCCAAAACACGTGGCAAAACTCAAGCGCGCCATGAAAAAGACGCACGAAAAGAGCTTTGTCAACATGTTCCGCTCAAAGAAGTTCCTGCCCGAAAAGTATGACGAGGACAAGGGGCTGCTCATTGAAAAGCTCAACGAATGGGGCTACCGCGACGCACTCATCACGGCCGACAGCGTGCAAACCATCGACCAAAAGCACGTCAACATTCACCTCAACGTCTACGAGGGCACCAAGTACTATGTGCGCAACATCTCGTGGGTGGGCAACACCGTGTACAACTCCGACCTCCTGCAGCGCATCTTACAGCTCAACAAGGGCGATGTCTACAACCAGACGCTCATGGAGAAACGCCTTACGAGCGACGACGACGCCGTGGGCAACCTCTACTATAACAACGGCTACGTGTTCTACCGCCTCGACCCCGTCGAGGTAAACGTCGTGGGCGACTCCATCGACCTCGAAATGCGCATTCGCGAGGGCCAGCAGGCCACATTCAACCATGTGCGCATAGCCGGCAACACACGTGTGTACGAAAACGTCATACGACGCGAACTGCGCACAAAGCCGGGCGACCTCTTCTCAATGGAGAGCATCAAGCGCTCTATTCAAGACCTCGCACAAATGAACCAGTTCGACCCCGAAGCGCTGCAGTCACAGTTTGGCCAAAGCGGCATCAAGCCCGACCCCGTGAGCGGCACCGTCGACCTCAACTACCCGCTCACCTCAAAGGGCGGCGACCAAATCGAACTCTCGGCAGGCTGGGGACAGACCGGTATCGTGGGACGCGTAGGACTGAAGTTCACCAACTTCTCAGTGCAGAACCTCTTCCGCAAGGGCTACAAACGCGCCGGCTTCATACCGCAGGGCGACGGACAGACGCTCTCGCTGCAAGTGCAAACCAACGGTACTTACTACCAAAACTACGGACTCAGTTTTCTCGAACCATGGCTCGGCGGAAAGCGACCCAACCAGCTTTCTTTCAACATATCATACAGCAAGCAGAGTGATGTAAACTCCAACTACATCAACCAAAACTACTACAACAACCTCTACAACTACGCCTACGGCTACGGCACAAGCTCCAACTACTACACCGACGCCTACGACCCCGACAAGTACGTCAAGATGGTTAACCTCAGCCTTGGCTTCGGCAAACGTCTGCGCTGGCCCGACGACTACTTCACCTTCATGGCCGAACTGTCGTACACACGCTACATGCTCAAGTCGTGGCAATACTTCCTCATAACCGACGGTAACTGCAACAACATCAACCTCTCGCTCTCATTGCAGCGCAACTCTACCGACCACCCCTTCTACCCGCGCAAGGGTTCTGAGTTCCTGCTACAGGCCACACTCACACCACCCTACTCGCTCTGGGACGGGCGCAACTACAAAAATCTGGCCACCAACCCACAGAGCGCCAACTACCAAAAGGAGATGCAAGAGAAGTACCGCTGGATTGAATACCACAAGTGGAAACTCAAGTTCCGCAACTTCACAGCACTCTCAAGCGCCGTCAAGGCCCCCGTGCTCATGACACGCTTCGAAATGGGTATACTCGGCGCCTACAACCGCCACAAAAAGTCGCCTTTCGAAACCTACTACGTGGGCGGCGACGGCATGTCGGGCTATTCTACAGGCTACGCCACCGAGACCATCGGACTGCGCGGTTACGAAAACGGCTCGCTCTCGGGCAACAACTCCTACTACGGCGACGCCTACGCCTACAGCCGCATGACACTCGAACTGCGCTACCCCTTGATGCTCGAAACCTCAACCTCTATCTTCGCACTCGCATTTATCGAGGGAGGTAATGCCTGGACCGATGTCAAAAAGTTCAACCCGCTCAACATGAAGCGCTCTGCCGGTGTAGGTGTGCGCATACTGCTCCCCATGGTGGGCCTCATGGGTATCGACTGGGCCTATGGTTTCCAAAAGTACATCAGCGGATACTCGGGCAAGCGCGCAGGCGGCTCACAGTTCCACTTCATCATTGGCCAGGAATTCTAACAACACACTTTTACGCTCATGAAAAAGTTAGCTTTATTATTGCTCATCGCCCTGTGCACCTCATTCAGTGCCAGCGCACAAAAGTTCGCCCTCGTCGACATGGAGTATATTCTCAGCAACATACCTGCCTACGAGCGTGCCAACGAGCAGCTCAACCAAACCTCCAAGTCGTGGCAGGCAGAGGTCGAAGCACTCAGCAACAAGGCACAAACGCTCTACAAAAACTATCAAAACGAGAGCGTTTTCCTAAGCGACGCACAAAAAAAGGAGCGCGAAAAGGCCATCGTCGACAAGGAAAAAGAGGCGGCCGACCTTAAAAAGAAATACTTCGGGCCCGAGGGCGAGCTTTACAAAAAGCGCCAAAGCCTCATCGAGCCTATACAGGACGAAATTTACAACGCCGTCAAGAGCATAGCCACCACCAAGGGCTTCCAGCTCATTCTCGACCGCGCGTCCGACAACGGCATCATATTTGCCTCACCAAGCATCGACATCAGCAACGAGGTGCTCAGCAAGCTGGGCTACGACGTGCGCTAATCCCCTACACACTCTCTCCCCCGTCATTGGCGGCATGAGGCACACAAGCCCCATGCCGCCAAATGTTATTTTACACCCGATAGGGTATAATCCACACTCCGCACACCTTTTTTATACCCGTTCGGGTGCAATCTCACATATTATTCGCTATCTTTACACCCTAAAGGATACAACTATGCAACAAAACTTATCTGCATTCGTCAAGGAAATGCGCAAAAATTTCAACCTGACGCAAACTGATTTAGCTGACAAGTCGGGTGTCGGATTAAGATTCGTACGTGAGCTCGAACAAGGCAAACCGACACTACGCCTTGACAAAATAAACCAAGTTCTTGCCTTATTTGGTAAAAAGATAGGAGTAGTCAATGCAAACGAATAGCACATATTATGAAAACAGGCAAAGTATACATGTACAACCAACTTGCAGGCATTCTGACTGAGGACGAAACAGGCTACACATTCACCTACGACAGCGACTACCTCGCCTCGCCCAACGCAGAACCAATCAGCCTTACCATGCCGCTAAAATCCGAAAGTTACCACGACACCGTACTGTTTCCTTTCTTCGACGGCCTCATTCCCGAAGGCTGGCTGCTCAACATTGCCGAGAAAAATTGGAAAATCAGCCAACGCGACCGTATGTCGCTGCTTTTAGCTTGCTGTAAAGACTGCATTGGAGCAGTAAGCATCATACCCATAAATAACGAAATAAATACATGATGAAAAAATGCCTATATTGCTACAAAGAACTTAAAAAAGGACAAACAGACTACCACCCTGCATGTGCAAAAAAGATTTTCAATACAAAGCACGCCCCTGTGTTACCATACAAAAGAAGTCAAATTAACGAATTGGCACAAATTGTCATACGAGCCCAAACCACACTTACAGGGGTACAATCCAAATTATCTCTCGACATTAAAGCCCATGACAAGAACGAGCCAGATCGTTTTACCATCGTCGGACTATGGGGACGGTATATATTGAAACCACAAACGGAGAGTTACAGATGCCTGCCCGAATTAGAGGATCTTACCATGCATATGGCCGAAATTGCAAAAATAGCAGTTGTGCCGCATTCACTGATCAGATTTGAAGATGGCGAACTATGTTACATAACACGGCGAATTGACCGTACAAATGATGGTTGCAAAATAGCAATGGAAGACATGTGCCAAATCTGTGAAAGACTCACCGAATACAAATATAAAGGATCATACGAGCAAATTGCCAAACAAATAAAGAAGCATTCATCTGTAGCCCAACTCGACCTCGTCAACTTTTGGGAAATCGTCGTATTCTCATGGATTACTGGCAACTCCGACATGCACCTCAAGAATTTTTCGCTCTACAAAACCCCTATGGGCATATGTCTCACACCAGCATACGATCTGCTGGCCACTCTCCTAGTTATGCCTGAGGATACAGAAGAACTGGCACTCACGCTTAACGGCAAAAAGCGCAAACTGACGCAGCACGATTTTATAAAAGCCATGACGGCATCGGGACTAGACGATAAGGTCATCAAAAAGATGTACCAAAAGTTTCGTCAAGCCATTTACAAATGGCTTGACATCATCAACGACTCTTTCTTGCCCACTGATATGCAAAAGGCATACAAACGCCTTATCATCAGCAGAGCGCTGCGCATCAAATAACCCCCTCACCCCACCCACATACATCACTAATAATAATGACAACGGGCAGACATGTACCAACAGGTTGACAACCAGACGGGTACATGTCTGCCCGTGTCGTATGGTTGCGATCAAAAAAACTTTGCCACTCATACCCATAAACGCGCCACTTAAACCCGAAAATCGACCACTTACGCACGCTACGCATTTAAGCTATTGAAACGTTTGTTTATTTCCCGTAAATTTGTACTTGACAATATGTGGCACATACACACCAGTTAAGTGCCCGATAGAGATAATAATTATAGAGAGAACAACAAACATAACTTTCCTAACACTAACACACACTACTATGGGAAAAACAAACGCCAAGATGTGTAGTCACAAGGCTACGCAAGTGTTACCGTTAAGTAAAGGCACGCCCACTGTAGGCATAGCCTCAAGCAGTTATTTCGCAGCCTGCGCCCGCCACGTGGGCGCCCTCGCCCTGTTCGGCCTCATGTTCTGCCCCGTGCAGGTCATGGCCAGCCGTGCACCGCGCCTGGCCGTTGCTGACAGTTCCGAAGTTGTCAGCCCCGTGCTGCCCGACCAAGGCACCACCACGCCCACCGACTCCATCGACAATGGCGGGGCGGGCGACACCGAAGAGGTGCTGCCCGACACCATTCCGTTCGCACAACTGTGGAAGCATAATAGTTGGCTTTCTACTAATGAAGTAGCTGGTAGCACCACCCAACAGTCGTGGGAGATTATCTGCAGCCGTCCCACCAAGCTTACATTTAACTATTCTTGTAGAAACGGCAATTCCGGCACATTCCAAGTGACGCTGAATGACAGTACCATAATTAGACATGAGCGCTGGAACACAATCGATAGCAGACTCTATCAAATAGACTTGCCCGCTGGTCGCTATGTGCTAAAGACATCATATTACACACGTTACGATAATTATTACGACTCTGAAGGCTTAACCGAATATTGCTACGCTGGCATCAGCCACATAGCCACCGACGACGCCCAGGCCAACGCTACAGCTTTCCTTGGCGCCCTTGCAGACTACCCCCCCCTCAAGCAAGAGCTGCAAACAGCACTCGACAACTCCAACGCTGCCCCCGACGACGAGGCACTCTACAACACCCTGGCCGCCACACTGAACGATGTGCGCAAAGCCGTGTCGTACTATCCGCTCATTCAAAAAGACATCGTTGTAGCCGACTCTATCCTCAACGAGGGCGCCTATGTCGACATATCCGAAGCCGTAGCCCTTGGCCGCGCCATCGATGTCAACACCTCAACAAGTGCCGACTACCTGGCTGCATTCGACGCGCTCGAAACGAGCATTGCCGTACAGGTGACGAGCAACCAAAGCATCGACGACTGGGCAATCAACACCGACCAACTCTACACCGTCGACAACATGGGCTACTACTTCGACAAAGACCACAAGGTGGCAGCCTGCATCGGTCTGCAAACCGAAGATGCCGATGTAACCGACCTCGTCATACCCTCCACTGTGCGCTACAACAACGTAACCTATGCCGTCGTGGCCCTCTACGACAACCGTTACAACCAAAACAAAGTGCGCACACTCACCCTGCCCCGCACCTTGCGCCACATCAACGACTGGGGCTTGTCTGATTACCGCGCCATTACCAACCTCGAAATACCCGCCAATGTGGAGCGCATGGGCGAGAACGTTGTGTACAACTGCCCACAACTGCGACGCATTAAAGTCAATGCCGAGGTTCCGCCCACATTGGGGTCATTAGATAATGAAAGTTACTCTGACGAACGCGCATACATCAAAATCACCATTCCCCGCGAGAGTTTCCACGCCTACCGCCTTGTCAGTGCCTGGAAAACCGACCGCACCGTACTCATCGGTGGCGACGAGGGTGTCACTGTCAGCACAGGCAAAATTGCCGCTGGCGACCTTGGCCATGTAGTAATAGAGGAGGCCGGCTACCTGCCAGAGGTGAACAAACTCATCATCGAGGGCGAACTCAACAGCGATGACTGGAGCAAAATCAAGCAGATGACCAACCTCACCGAGCTCGACCTCTCAAAAGCCCTGATTGACGAAATACCAAGCTATGCATTCAACGAGCGTTGGGCCATCGACAAAGTGGTGCTGCCGCCCACTCTCAAAAAGATTGGCAGCTATGCCTTCCAAAGAACATCACTGACATCAGTCAACATCCCCGACAATGTCGAGACCATTGAGGAAGCTGCTTTTCGTCAAGTAAAACAACTGCAAGAAATGCATCTGCCAGACAGCCTTACCTCATTAGGCCGCTACGCATTTTCTTCCTGCAGCAGTTTGCGTACAGTCAAGATACCCACCAAACTTAAAGAGATTCCGTGGTATGCTTTCGACGGTTGTAAATCTCTGCAAAGTGTCGAACTGCACGACAGCATAACAGGCTTTGGCGATTATTCTTTCAGAAGCTGCGATCTCCGCGAAATAACACTTCCCAAATCAACCACATGGGTTGGCAACTATGCCTTTCAAGAAAATACCAATCTGAGCAAAGTCACACTCAACGAGGGACTTATCGGCATTGGGGAGTTTGCTTTCTATGAAACAGCCATCGACACCCTCAACTGCCCCTCTACCCTACGCAAAATATATAACTCCGCATTTGCTGGCTGCCACAATCTGAGTCAAATCAACCTCAATGAAGGACTGACACGCATTGAAGCGGGTGCATTAGCCAACAACAAGGCCACTGAAATCGTACTTCCCAGTTCGTTGGAATATTGCGCTGGGGCTGCTTTCGACGGCTGTGACAGCCTCGTCACCATCGAGGCACGCTCTGTCATGCCCCCCAACACCGGCGGTGGCTGCCCCTTGACTGTCAATGATCTCACCAAGGCCGTACTCTACGTGCCCGTATGGAGCCTTGCCGAGTATCAGTTAGCCACAGGCTGGAACCAGTTCTACACCTTCCGTACCTCCGACTTCATGCCGCAGTACGTCAAGGTTAACAAGGACTTCTACTTCACCCTGCGCGACGAGCTCGCCCCCGACTACCGTCCCGACATCGAGCTTACCGTCACCAACAACCAAATTACCGACTCGCAAAACAATAGCGACTACCAGCACGGCAACCTCACCATCAGCGGACGCAGCAAACTCGCTGTCAACGACTTCAGCATGGTGCTCGCGCCGTATGCCAAGTACGCTTACGAGGGGGGAGGTTATAACTACTATAACGATTATAGATACCTCCGCCCCACCAGCCTCATTGTCAAGGGCGAGATGCGTGCCGAAAACGTTACCATCAACCTTTGGAACGCCACCGAACGCTGGCAGTTCGTGTCATTCCCCTTCGATGTCAAGGTGAGCGACATTGTACCCGTCGACAGCACCACCTCATGGGTAATACGCGGCCACTCGGGTGCCGAACGCGCAGCAGGCAATGCTGCTGCCGTATGGCAGAACCTCTCGGCCGACGACGTGCTCCAGGCTGGCAAGGGATACATCATGCAGTGCTACAAGCCCAACGATGAAAACGGCAATAACTACTATGCCGCCCAATTCACCGTGCGCCCCCTCACCACCACCGTCAACCGTCAGCAAATATTCAATGCCGACAACCGCACCGTGGCACTTGAGGAGCACCTCGCTGAATTTGAGCACAACCGCAGCTGGAACCTCATTGGCAATCCCTACCCAAGCTACTTCGACACCCGCTTCCTCGACTTCGGGGCGCCCTTCATGGTGTGGAACAGCAACAACCAGAACTATGAGGCTTACAGCCCGGTAGACGACAGCTACATTCTCGCACCCGCCGAGGCCTTCTTCGTGCAGCGCCCCGTCGACCAGGAGAGCATCACCTTCCTCAAGGACGGACGCCAGACCGACCGCTACGCCCGCACACTTGTAGAGGAAGAGCCGGCCAGCGCACCGCAGCGCATCAGGGCTGCCTACGACAGCAACACCCACACCGCCGCACAGCGCACCGTGTTCAACATCACACTGGCCAAGGACGGACAGCAGGCCGACCGCACGCGCGTAGTCATCAACGAGGCTGCCACCATGCAGTACGACCTCAGTCGCGATGCCGCCAAGTTTACCGGCACCGAGCCTGCCGTGTCGCAAATCTTCACCATCAACGGCGCCACACGCTACGCCATCAACGAGCGTCCGCTCAACAATGGCCAGGCACTGCTCGGTCTGCACTTCGGCACCGATGGCACCTACACCATCGGCCTCAGCAATCAGCCCGACGGCCAAGTCACACTTGAGGACCGCCTCACTGGCACCAAACTGCAGCTCAACGGCACCGCAGGCTACAGCTTCACAGCCAAGGCCGGCGACAGCACCGACCGCTTTGTGCTCCACTTCGACGCTGTGGCCACAGGCATCAATGCCGCCACTGCCAACGAGGCTGACCGCAACGACGACACTTACACCCTCGACGGACGCAAGGTGAACAACCCCACTGCACCGGGCCTCTACATCAAGGGTGGAAAGAAGGTTATCAAATAAAGTTGACGAGTTGACGAGTTGACAAGTTGACGAGTTAACGGGTAAGTTAGTTTACTCAAGTTTCGGGTTTAGGCGGGTGCGGCCAAAGGCACCGAACGCTACCTCTAATGGGGGCGACGCGTCTCGCGTCGGGAAAACATGCAACTATTATTAGCAGCAGTAGCGTTCGTGTCTGACTTCTATATCTATCTCTATCCCGACGCGGGACGCGTCGCCCCCATTAGAGGTAGCGTTTATTAGCAGCAGTAGCGTTCGTATTTAACTCCTATCTCTATCCCGACGCGAGACGCGTCGCCCCCATTAGAGGTAGCGTTTCTTCGCAGCGCCTAACAGACCGTGCGAACCTAAATCCGAAACTTCAATTAGTTTACGGACTAACGGGCAAGCAGGCAGACAAAACTACCTGTCAACCCGTAAACCCGTCAACCAAAAACATATATAACAACAAGTATATGAACAGATTATTATTCATCATAATGGCATGGCTCAGCACCCTCACTGCCCTGGCGCAGACCGAAGGGTACGACCCAAGCAATCCGCCACTGCCAAACTTCCCCACCACGGACAGCGACACCACGCACTACTACACACTGCGCGTGGTCAGCTCGCCCGCCACATCGGGGCTCAACACCACGGGCGGCAACAAGTACACCGCCGGCCAGCGCGTCTATCTGAGCGCCGGCCAAAACAACGGCATGAAGTTCCAGTACTGGGTTGACGGCGAGGGCAACACCCTCTCCACCTCAACCAGTTTCTACTACACCATGCCCGCACACAATGTAGTTATCACCGCCGTGTTCAAGTACCAGCCCGGCAGTCCCTCGCTCCCCGCATTTCCCGAGGGCGAGACACCCACCTACCTGCTCAGCACCAGCACCAAACCCGCTGGGGCCGGCTCCTTCAGTGGTGGCGGACGCAAATACCAGGCTGGCGCCCAGGTGAGCCTCACCGCCTACACCAACACCAACTTCGAGTTTGTGTGTTGGACCAACGCGGCAGGCGACACCCTGTCCACCGCGCGCAACCTTTACTACACCATGCCCGCGGCACCCGTGCAGCTCTACGGCCACTACCGCTACAACCCCTCAAGCCCCAAAAATCCGGGCCGCAACGCCTACGACGCTGACGAGGGCACAGCCATCATCGACGACTTTACGCCGGGCAATGTGAGCGGCGCACTCAACGATGTGACAGGTGGCAACACCTCGGCCTTGAGCAAAATCATCGTGGCCGGCAACGTCAACAGCAACGACTTCCAGATAGCCAACAACTTCAGCACCTGCGCCGTGGTCGACCTCAGCCGCACCTACGGCATCACCACCGTGCCAGGCTCATGCTGGTACGGCAACGACCACCTCACGCGCATCATGCTGCCATCGTGCATCACACGCATTGGCTACAGCGCATTCAATGGCGCCACCGCACTGGCCGAACTCACCTGCCTCGCCACCACGCCCCCCACACTCGACAGCTACGTGTTCGACGGCGTGAACAAGGGCCTCATCGTGTTCGTGCCCAAAGCCTCGGTCGAGATATACGAGCAGGCCGAGGGCTGGAAGGACTACGTGAGCAACGGCACCATCATCATCATGCCCGTGCAGCACAACGTGGCGAGTCTTGAGGTCAATCTGCCCGAGGCATGCGCCGACGGCCGTTACAAAAACATGCCCCTCGAGCTTATCAACGTCAAGACGGGACAGCGCTACCGCTACGTGGTGACCGACCGACTCAACTACACCTTCAACACCCTCATGCGCGACACACGCTATGTGGCCGTGCTCCGCAACCAGCAGGGCACCGAACTGGCGCGCACCGACACCGTAAAGATTGAACTCGAGAGCCAGAGCATCGCATTCAACCTCGACCACATGAAGCAGCTGCGCACCGTGGCGGCCACCATCACAGCCGGCGCCACCGACATCACCGCGCAGTCCACCGTCAACTGGCTCGACGCCAGCGGCAACTACCTGGCACAGGGCAACGAGCTTACCAACCAAGTGGCCGGCACCGCCGTCATGTGTGCCGTGAGCGTGCCGCAGAGCGTGGCCATGCAGTATGCACTGCCCGCCGACACCCTCTACCAGGTGGTCGAGGCCGACAACGCCCTGCACATTGCGCTCCAGCCGCTGCCAGCACTCACCCTCACGGGCCGCGTCATCGACCGCACCACCCAGCAGGGCGTGAGCGGTGTGACCGTCACCATGAGCCAGACGCTTAACAGCCGCTACACCAAGGCCGTGACCGCCCGCACCGACCAGCGCGGACAGTACACCCTCAGCGGCTACGGCGCACCATCGGTGCTCACCTACGCCCTTACCGACTACGTGAGCCGCACCGACACCCTGCCCGACAGCCTGCAGGCCGTGGCCACGGCACAACTGCCCGACGTGCTGCTCAAGCCCATTCAGGGCGCGCGCATCACCACACGCTACACCTATACCAACAGCGTGGCACAGGGCGTGCAGCCTGAGGTGAAGGACTATTACGACGACTACCAAAACGTAAGTTACACCATCTACAACCAAACCGCACAGCGCGCCATCACCCACTTCAACGTGCAGTACCCCGACATCGTGCTGCTCGAGGACGTCAACGAGGGCGACTCGCTCACCATCACGGCCAGCAGCAAGACCGATGCCTTTATGCCTGTCACCACGGGCGGACGCATCACTGCCGACCTTGCACTCACCGTCGAGGTGCCCATCACCCAGCTGGGCGGCATACGCGCCGTGTACACCACCACCGAGAACCCCACCGTGCTGGCCATTCTGTACGACGCACAGGGCAACTTGCTCAACCGTTACACCTACCCCGCCGCCGACCTCACCATCAGCGGACTCAAGGACGGAGAGTACACCCTCGTCACCATGGGACAGAGCGACTTCTTCAACTCTGTGTACAACCTCAGCCAGTTCGACCAGGCGGGCCTCATCAACGGCACCGACTATGTGGCCAACCGCGTCACAGTGCGCAGCGGCCTCATCACACCGGCCAAAAACGCCGTGGTGCCCTACTTCGACGAGAGCAAGTTCTACTACACCGGCGCCAACACCTCGTTCACTGCCAACAAGAGCAGCATCGTGGCTGGCAACTACCTCACCCTCACGGCCAAGGTGGACTTTAAGAGTGTCTACCGTGACAATGTGTCGGGTGTCAAGTTGCAGTTTGAGCTGCCCGAGGGCACCAACATGGTGGACGGTTCGCTCATGATTGGCTCCACAGTGTCGTACTACCAGCTCAACGGCCGCACCATCACCGTGCCGCTCGACAACAGTCACATAACCGACCGCGTGCGCTTCTGCGTCATTCCCACCCAGAGCGGCACCTTCGCCCCTAACGCCTCAGTGGCCTTCCGCCTCAAGGGCAAGGACATGGTGCAACCCATTGGTTCGGCACAGTATGCCGTGCAGGACGTGTCAATACGTGTGCCCGAGCGCACCCGCACCCGCGAGATAGTAGTGAGCGGTGTGGCACAGTCGCGCGCCGAGGTGTCAATTTACGATGGCACCGAACTCATAGGCACCACCAAGGCTCTGGCCAACGGCTATTGGTCGGCCAACTGCCTCATAGCATCGGCCTACAACCTTACCGACCACGACATCAGTGCCAAAATTGTTACCAGCAACGGTATGGAAATGGCTACCGAGACCAAGACTTGCACCTACGACGAGCAATACACCGAGGTTAAGTCGGTGGCCATGTCGTTCTACACACTTGGCCAGAACAACACCATCACCTGGAACTTTGCCAACAACACCACCGACGCCAGCTCTTACTCGTTTGCAGGCGATGCGCTCTTCACCTTTGTAGTGGCCTTCACCCAACCCGACTCTACTGGCATCAACGACGTGGTTGTCAACGTGTTTACCAACAACGGCAAGGTGGTTGAAGTGCCGTGCCGTTACAGCGAACAGCAGGGCAAGTGGGTTGGTTCGCACAACTTCGACACCAGCGCACTGCCCTCCAACATCAGTGTCGACTACAACTTCTTCAGCCCCATCGTTGGCTCGCGCGCTTTCATTCAAGATGCCGCAGCCTTTGTCGAGGCCGACTTCAACGATACCAAGGAGCAGGTAACGCAGCTCAAAAACGAACTGCTCAACCCCGAAACCACTGCCGAGGAAACTGCTTGCAGCGAACTTGAAACTTTGCTCGAGAGTGAAGACATCGATGCCGAGCAACTTAACGCCTTGGTAAGCAAGGTGGTGGGCGATGCCGAACCTGTTGAGCCCTCGGAGACTTACTTTGACGAGCTTGACACCAAACTTCAAGAGTTTGAACAAGAGTACAATCAATGGTTCGCCACACTGCAAACCACTGGAGCTGACTCGCTGCTCAACGAATTTGGCTTCAACCCCGACATCATCAAGGCTACCATACCCCAAGGTGATGTGAGTGCTACATTCAACAACGATGGCAAGCAGCGCACCTTGCCAACTGTTGTTGAGGACTCGCTAATTGCGCAGCACTACACCGCGCTGCAAATGAGCGACAGCACCAAAATCTATTACTTGCTGACTGAGCATGGTTCCACCTATATTGACCTGCTCACCTCAAAGGCTTATACAATAGAGATAGCCGATAGCGCTACTACGGCTTACAGTCAGAAGTTGGATAAGAGTATTGAGGAAATCAATAGCTGGACTGACTGCTTGTCGTCATTGACAACGCTCATCAATCGTCTTGGCACACTCTCTATGGGTAACAATCCTTATGAGGGCTTGTCAGCATGGCGTACAGTGGTACAGATTATGGACGACATCAATGGCGCTGCAACTTGTGTCTACGAAAAAGCACTTGGCAGCACCAAAGCCAAGGTAGATCGTGCACTGCAAAAAGCCCTTGAAAGGTTGGTTTACCCTATCGCCTCACGCGAGAAGGAACTGGAACAAGCCAATCAGGTAATACTCTACAAATACAAGCAAAGCATAAATCTTGGCCTTAAGAACCTTGAACTCGAAAAGCAAATTGCACAAAATGCAGACAATGCTGAGTTAATAGAACAACTGAAGGCACAAATTGATGCAAATAAGATAAAGATTGATCAGTACGACAACGAGATACTAAAACTTACTAAGTTTAGCAAGTCAGTTGAAAGGGAGCTCGGTGGACTGAGAAATATGCAGAAAGTGGCACAAAAGGTCTACAATGTAGTTAAAAAGCCACTTGACAAACTGCCAAAGGTTCCCGTCAAGATGAACAAACCTACCATTGGTTCTATTACAAAGGTAGGTGGCAAACTGATTGGCGGTTTCGGAGTCTTTGTCGAAATACTCAGCCTCTGCGACGACATCAATGCGGCTGTCGACGACGTAAACAATTGGGCAAACCTGCTCGAAGCCATCTTAAACCGCATACCTTGCGAGGGCAACGAAGAGGCAGCTCTCATTTTGCGTGACAATATCTATGCCGATGGTTGCGACCTCGTCAGCAACTATTCTCGCATTTTAGCAGCCGAAACAGAAGCTATTGCCATAGATGCCGTATCGCTTGCCACATGGGAGTGCCCACCGTTCGAACTCGGATTGTGGTTCGCCTCTGGCATATGCAACGGCTATGCCGAATGTTCTAAATACTTCAGCATCGAACAGAAGTTTAACACGCTCAGGGCTCAATACTGGATTGCCATCGGTAAACTCAAGTGCGGCGGCAAGTACGGTAAGGAACACAAGCACAAAGACCCCACTCACTCGGGCGTCAACCCGATTGTCGACCCCTCAGGCTACGTCTACGAGGGCGTGTCGTCTAACCGCTTGCAGGGCGTAACTGCCACCTGCTACTACAAGGAGACGGTGGAGGACATGTACGGCGACTTGCACGAGAACGTTGTGCTGTGGAATGCCGAGGAGTATGCACAGCAAAACCCGCTCTTTACCGACGAAAACGGTATGTACCAGTGGGACGTGCCACAAGGCTTGTGGCAAGTGCGATTTGAAAAGGAGGGCTACCAGCCCGCACAGTCGGAATGGCTGCCAGTGCCACCGCCACAAATGGACGTGAACATTGGCATGGTGCAAAACTCACAACCCGAGGTGGTGAGCGCACGAGCCTACGAGGACGGCGTGGAACTGCAGTTCTCTAAGTATATGGATCCCGCCACACTCACTGCCGACAACATCTACATCAAGTGTAAGTCGGCCGACACCGAGGTGCTCATTACCGACGCACAAATTGAGTTGCTCAACGCCGAAGCGGCCATTGAGGGCAGCGAACAGCAGTACGCCTCGCGCCTGCGACTGGCCACCGACCGACTGGGCTACTACGACGAGGCACGCATCATCGTGTCGCGCAACGTGCAGAGCTATGCCGGCATTGGCATGACCGACAACTTTGAACAACAACTCGACGTGGAGAAGAAGGTGCGCGAAATTGTGGTGGACAATGTGGTGAACATTGCCTACAACGCACAGCTCACCGTAAGGGTGGCCGCACAGCCTGCCGAGGCTGCCGCTGGCAAGACTATCACGCTTGGCTCGGCTTCTGACCTCATTGCGGCTACCGACGCCACCGAGCTTACGCTCGATGCCGACGGACACGCTACCTTTACCATCAACGCACAACTGCCGGGTGCCACGGCCATCAAGTATGCCATTCCCGACGCCGGGCTCGAGGCTACTACCATGGTTAATGTGGTGGATCCCGCATTGCTCAACGCAGTAAAGGCGCCACGTGCCTCACGACTGAGCGGTACGGCGGTATATCGCGGACAGACCATCGCACTCACCACCGAGAGCGAGGGGGCTACCATCTACTACACCACCGACGGCTCATGTCCCTGCGACGCCGCCACACGCATCAAGTATGAGCGACCCATCGTTATCAACGATGCCGTCACCATCAAGGCTATGGCCGTGGGCATCAATGCCGACGAGAGCGAGGTGCAGACTTTTGACTACACCATTCGACAGAGCAGCGTGAAACTGCTGCTGGCCGAGGGCTGGAACTGGAACTCGCACGACTTGGCATCGCCGCTTGCCACTACCGAACTGAACGGTGTGGCTACGCGCATCGTGACGCAGGAGCGCGAGGCCATTGCCGACCCCGACCTCGGACTGGTGGGCAACCTGCTGAGCATCAATGCTGCCGAGACTATGAAACTGCTCGCTCCGGCCACGGCAGAGAAGGCTTTCGCCGGCGAACAGTATAACCCCACCGCCACACAAATTGAACTGGTGCGCGGCTGGAACTGGCTCGGTTATCCGCTCGGCACGGCACTGTCGCTCAACGATGCGCTCGCCTTGCTCGAACCTGACACCGACGACTGCATCGAAACGCTCGATGGCGGATTTGCCACTTACACTGCCGACGGCGAATGGACTGGTTCACTGCAACTCATGCAGCCCGGACGCGGCTATCTGTACAAGTCGGGCTCTGACAAGAGCTTCGCTTACAATGCCGTATCGTCGGTGGCTAACGCGCAAGCGCTCTATGGTGCACACCGTCTGCAGACCAAGGCTGCGCCCTATGAACTTAACCGACACCGCTACCCCAACATGATGCCTATTGTGGCCACACTGAGTGGCGCCACACTGAGCGAGGGCAGCCAGGTGGTGGCTCTGAGCGAGGGCGAATGCCGCGGCATTGCCAACATCGAGGCCAATGGCATGATTTTCCTCGCTGTGTACGGCTTGGGCAACGAAACCATCAACTTTGCTGCCTACGACGCGCTTTCGGGCGAAATGATGCCTATCAGCAACACTACGGCCTTTGCTGCCGACATGCTCGGCACCACCGGAGCGCCTTATGTGCTGCACATCGATGGCACAGCCACTGGCATTGACGGTAACGTGACTTCGCACACCAACCTGCCTAACGGCATCTATACCGTAGGCGGACAGCGTGTGAACAACGTGACGCAACCGGGACTCTACATTATCAAGACTACCGGACTTGACGGTTCTACCACCGTGCGCAAGCAGGTGGTGAAGTAACGTGGAATCTGGTTGACGAGTTGACGAGTTGATGAGTTGACGGGTAAGTTTGTACATCTTGCCAAATGCCGTTACACTATCTGCATATTGACAATGCAAAACATACTTACCTGTCAACCCGTTAACCCGTAAACCAGTCAACCAACAATAAATACAGACACAAACATGACACATATACACACGAAAAGCCTGTGGCTGCTCATAGCCACACTGCTGCTCAGCGTGTTCGGCGCACGCGCCCAAGACAGCGGCAGCGAGGCGCCATGGACGGTCAATCCGCACGACTACAAATATGACATGACGCTCTACGCCAACATCGTGTTTGACGGCACGCCTATAACCGACTTCAGCCACTACGAGGTGGGGGCCTTTGTGGGCGACGAATGCCGCGGCACGGCCGAGGTGCAAACCAAGGACGAGGCGCAATGGCTCTACCTGCGCGTGCGCAGCAATCAGCCGCAGGGCGAGAACATCGTTCTGCGCCTGCGCAACACCGACACGGGCGAGGTGCTCAACCTGCAGCCCGAGAGCGGCGACATCACCTTCGAGTCGCAAGGCTTGGGCGGCCGACCCGGCAGTCCGCTGGTGCTCAACGCTGCACGCAGCTACTCTCTGACATACAAAGTCGGTGACGTGGAACACTATACTGAGGAGGTGCCATACGGCACAACACTCACCCCCATCGAATACCCCGAACGCGAGGGCCACTCTTTCAGCGGCTGGACAGGACTGCCGCTCACCATGCCGGCTCACGATGTGGAGGTGAAGGGTGAGTTTGTAATAAACCAATACACCATCACCTTCGACGCCAACGGTGGCAGCGAGGTGGCGCCCATCACGCAGGACTACAACACCGCCATCACGGCTCCCGACGCGCCCACACGCGAGGGATACACTTTCATAGGCTGGAACGAGGAACTGCCCGCCACCATGCCAGCACGCGACCTCACACTCACCGCGCAGTGGCAAATCAACACCTACCAAGTTATCTACAATGTGGACGGCATGACGTACACAATGGTGCCTGTAACCTATGGTGATGCTGTCACTCCCGAGCCCAATCCCACCAAGGAGGGTCACACTTTCAGCGGCTGGAGCGAAATACCGGCTACGATGCCTGCACACGATGTGGAGGTGACGGGTAGCTTTACGGTGAACACTTACAAACTCGTCTACAAGGTGGACGGCGAGGTGTACAAGACCACAGAGGTTACTTATGGCACCGCCATCACTCCCGAAGAGGCTCCCACCAAAGAAGGCCACACTTTCAGCGGCTGGAGCGAAATACCGGCCACAATGCCTGCAAGCGATGTGGAGGTGACAGGTAGCTTTACAGTGAACACTTACAAACTCGTCTACAAGGTGGACGGCGAGGTGTACAAGACTACAGAAGTTACTTATGGCACTGCCATCACCCCCGAAGAGGCTCCCACCAAGGAGGGCCACACTTTCAGCGGCTGGAGTAAAATACCGACCACAATGCCTGCAAGCGATGTGGAGGTGACGGGTAGCTTTACAGCCAACACTTACAAACTCGTCTACAAGGTGGACGGCGAGGTGTACAAAACTACCGAGGTTACTTACGGCACTGCCCCCGCCACCGAGCCCGCTCCCACCAAGGAGGGTCACACTTTCAGCGGCTGGAGCGAAATACCGGCTACCATGCCTGCAAACGATGTGGAGGTGACGGGTAGCTTTACGGTGAACACTTACAAACTCGTCTACAAGGTGGACGGTGAGGTGTACAAGCAAATTGA
>JABLTL010035738.1_pt1 | contig 24798 bp, 26 predicted proteins | sample 7160151 | NCBI WGS metagenome assembly JABLTL01 (sample SAMN14651223, study PRJNA627086) | human gut metagenome | isolation source: feces | host: Homo sapiens
AACTAGTATCAAAGGAATTTGATACTCCTCAGGAGGCACCTAAGAAAGAAAAGAAAAAGTATATTCCTCCAATGGATCATCCATGGAGGAAAGCCATCTTTGCGAATCTAACATCACTAGAAGAAATATTTGAAATTTTGCGAAGATGATTAACAGTACATTTTAGTGTTTTATAGGCAGCATACCTTTTGTCATTAGAATTACAATTACGTTTTATGGAAACAAGAATTGTTTGCTTACCAGAGTGTCTATCATAATAACCAACACGGGTATTATTGATTGTTTCTAATTTATATAACAATGACTCTGAGATTTCTCTTTGCTCTGATGTAAAGGTTAACTTTAATATCTGTGATTGCACGTAATCTCTTGTATGAGGATATTTTTGATTTAAAATACTACTTTTATCAATAAATAAATCATAATAGTAATTTAAATGAGCGTGATCCTGTTCCTCTTTTAACAAAGAAACCATTTTTCTAGATATTTTATAATAGCAAATGGCATTTGAATTTTCATTATATACAGTATCATCCAAAAGCTTACTAATAGAACCAACTAAATGATTTGATGATTGATTATTATTATATTCAGATAATAATTCTTTCAATAATAACAGCATTGCCTTTTCATTACATAAGTCAATTGTCAAAGGTGTTTCTGATATTTGTAAATCATATGCTATATATGATATAGTTCTTACATTTTTAAATAGAGTAAATACATATTCTAGTTTGCTGTCTTCTGATAATTTCTCATTCATGTATGCATATAAAATTTCCAATGCAACTGATACGGATTGTTTAGTTTTATCACAATGTTCCAATACAAGAATTGAATTCAATAAATGTAATCTCTGATAATTTCTACTGTCTATTATTGATCTAGCAGCATTCTGATATCGTTCGTCTACACAAGAATTAATTACCATTTTGCGAAAATTGTTATTTTCTTGAGCAATCATAGTAACTGCACGAGAAGCAGTAAAAGTTGGATAAAAATGTCCTATATTATATGCTATAGTAAGTAATTGAATAATATCAGCTATAGAAGGCTCATTTTCATTATTAAGATAAACATAATCTTTTCTGAATTCTTTTGATTTTATGTAGTTGTTATAAGAGTAACGTAAATCACCTTTCAAATGTTCTTGGATTAATTGATGCAGATATAATTGCAACATCACATAATCAAATCTTGTTTTTGAAAGTTTTTTGTTTACTTTTATAACACCCAGTTGAGGTATGCTTTTAATACGTTCAATGATTCCATTTTTTTCTAATTCTTTATATAATTCAGTAGCATAAGAGTAGAGATAAATCTTTACACTTAAATTATGTTTTTGAGTTTTCTGTTTTGGAAGAAGATCATATTTCAATTCCATAGATAATCACGCACCTTTAATATTATTTAACAGAATTATGCTTTTTTAGTCTTGAAGCAGATGATTAATATCATATTTTGAATTGTCTTTTAGGCATTCAGCAAACATTCAACTTTTTGTTCAATAACATATGGAACAAAAGTAACAAAACAAGCCGTATCAAAATTAATTATCTCTTACATTATATCATTGTGTATGATGAGTACAATGAATAATATTAGCTATTGAATTATAGAATTAAAATAAAATTAATTATCATGTGTGAAAATTAGTGTTAAGATTCTATTTTCTTATTTATAGATTAAACAGAATAATATCATATCATCTCTCAAGAAATGATAGAAATAGATACAAAACATAAAAATGATACTATTTTTGATTTAAAAGCAATAAAGTGGCACGAAAAGCGTACTTTTATTTACAAAAGAACTTCAAAAAAAAAGCGGAAAATGTTATAATTTTCCGCGAATATAAATATCTATTTAATTGCTTTTATTAAAACTATCTCGTGGCACAAAAAGTACACTTTACAGACCGTTAAAAACGAGACTTATAACCTTATTTATATTCAAAGTTATTTCATACGTTCTCATTAGGAATTTTATTAGGTAATAACCAACAAGATGAAAGGAGTTTTGAATAATGATTAAGTTATATTCTCACAATAAAAAAGCATATGACTTAGCAGTTAATATGCTTAAAGATACTAAAAAAGCAGCTATTGTTCATCCAACAGGTACAGGTAAATCATTCATCGCATTTAAACTCTGTGAAGATCATGCTGATAAGGCAATCTGTTGGTTATCTCCTTCAGAATATATCTTTTCTACTCAATTAGAAAATTTATATCAAGCTACTAATGGTTATAAACCTAATAATATTGTCTTCTTTACTTATGCCAAACTTATGGGCATGAGTAAAGAAGAGATACAAGCAATACATCCTGACTATATTATCCTAGATGAATACCACAGAGCAGGAGCTACATTCTGGCAAAAGGGTGTAGAACAACTCTTATTTGCTTATTCAGATATTCCTGTCTTAGGCTTATCTGCAACCAATATACGTTATCTAGATAACCAAAGAGATATGGCACAGGAACTATTTGATGGCAACATAGCTTCTCAAATGAGTTTAGGTGAAGCAATAGTACGTGGAATATTGAATCCACCTAAATATGTATTATCAATGTATTACTATCAGAACACATTAGAAAAATACGAAATAAGAGTTAAGAAAACAAAAAGTAAAGTCGTTAGAGACCAAGCAGAAAAGTATTTAGACGAATTAAAGAGAGCGTTAGAAAATGCCGATGGATTAGATGAAATATTTAAAAAACATATGACTGATCCACATGGCAAATACATAGTATTCTGTTCAAACAAGGAACATATGGATCAGATGATGAAACATAAAGAGTGGTTCTCTAAGGTAGATAAAGAACCACATATGTATTCTGTATATTCTAGTGATCCAGGAGCAGATAAAGCATTTAAGGACTTTAAAGAAGATAATGATAGTAATCACTTAAGACTCCTTTATTGTATTGATGCATTAAATGAAGGAATCCATGTTGATGATATAAGTGGAGTCATTTTATTAAGACCAACAGTCTCACCAATCGTCTATAAACAGCAGATTGGTAGAGCACTCTCTGCAAGTAAGAAAACAAATGCTGTTATCTTCGATATCGTATTAAACATTGAAAATCTTTACAGTATTGACTCAGTAAAAGAAGAAATGGAAGTAGCTACATCTTATTATCGTTCTCTAGGTGAAAGTGAAGAAATAATTAATGAGAAATTCAAAGTTGTAGATGAAGTAAGAAACTGTAGAGAACTATTTGAGAAATTAAATGATACTCTAACAGCTACATGGGACATGTATTACGCATGTGCAAAAGATTACTACAAAGATAATGGGAACTTAGAAGTACCAGCTAGATACATTACTGAAGAAGGTTATGCGTTAGGCAGCTGGATAGCTAATCAAAAAGCTATTCGAAAAGGTACAATAACTGGAAGTTTAACAGATGAACAAATACATAAGCTTGATGATATCGGAATGATTTGGGAAAGCTATAACGACTTGAATTGGTCTAAGAACTATAGAGCGGCTAAACAGTATTATGAAAAATATGGAAACCTAGAAGTACCTTCAAGATTCATGACAGAAGATGGCGTTTCTTTAGGTAACTGGATTAGTTCTATAAGAAGATGGAACAGTTTAGGTATACATCAAAAATATCTTAAATCAGATAGAATCAAACAATTAGAAGATATAGGAATGATTTGGAATGCTTTAGATCATTTCTGGGAACAGAACTATCAATTAGCTAAAGAGTATTACGAAGAGCATGGCAATCTAGATGTTCCAATGGATTATAAAACTAAAGATGGAACATTACTAGGAAGTTGGATTGGAAGACAAAGAAAGCTTCATAAAGGAATAGGTAAAGGAACTCCCTTAACTGAAGATCAAATACATAAATTAGATTTAATTGGTATGGACTGGATGGATAGGGTAGATCGTATCTGGGAAAACGGATTTATTGAAGCTAAGAAATACTTTCAAACATATGGACATTTAAATGTTCCAGTTAAATATAAATCTCCTAGTGATTTTCCTTTAGGCAACTGGATACAAAGACAACGTAATACTTATAAGAATAATAAAATCTCAGATGAACGTATTAGACGTCTTGAAGAAATTGGAATGAGCTGGAATCCAAATAGCTGGAAACATCGTTTTAACTTAGTTAAACAATATTATGAAAAACATGGAAATATCAATATTTCTCAAAAGGAAGTAATCCAAGGTGTATGGCTTGGTAAGTGGATTGTTTCTCAGAAGAAAGCTATGGAAGAAGGAAAACTAACTAACAACCAGATAGAGTTGTTGAAAACACTACCTATGGAAGAGGTTGGAAGAAAAGATAAACTTTGGTGGTCTATGTATGAGGAAGCTAAAAAGTATTATGAAGAATTTGGTAATCTAAACATTCCAATCAATTACCTTACCTCTAATGGAAAGAGGCTATCTGACTGGATTATCCGTCAGAGAAGAAACTATAAGCTAGGTAAGATGCCATCAGAACATAAAGAGAAACTAGATGAAATTGGTTTTATCTGGGATTTGAGTAACCCATGGAATAGAGATGCTCAAAGTAATTTGAAAATGATGTACTAAGGAGTGTGATGAAATGGGAAATAAATTACTAATTGTAGCTTCTGAGCGTTATGGAGATTTTGTAAAAGAGATTGCAGAGTCTATGAAGTGCTTTGAGAGAATCTCTTTTTGTAGATAACGATAGACATGATGAATTAGGTAGATTAGATGAACTATCAAGCTTCTATCCAGAATATAACAGTGCAATAGCTGCATGTGATGATGGAGAAGAAAGATTGATGTGGAATAAGAAACTAGAAGAGTTATTTAACGTCCTGTCTTATTCTTTATGGATTCTACTGTCTCTCTATCATCAAGCTTATTGCCTGGTTCTATTGTAGAACCAAGAGCAATTATAGAGTGTCAGACAACTATAGGTTCATCGACAGTTGTTGGTGCAGGAACTGTTATAGAACCATATTGCTTTATAGGTGATGGAAGTACATTAAAATCAGGAACTATTGTGAAGTCAACAGGCATAGTCGGTTCAAATACAACTATTCAGCAAGGATCTGTACTGTATGTTTCATATATAGAAGAATAGTTGAAATATAAATAAAAAAAGGGAAGGTTACGATGAATTTAAAAAAAGGGAAAGAAAAGGATTTAGAAAATAATCAGCAAAACAAATCTCCAAATATACGTTGGATGCTTGTTTTATATGATTTGATTGTTTATGCAATCATTGCATTTATTTTACTGGTCATTCATGGAGGGACCGATAAATTAACAAATACAGGTGTGCTACAGCAGGCAGCTTTATCTGTAGTAAGTATATTCATGATACGTATATTGGGTAAAGTTTATGGACAAATATGGAGATATGGTGGTGTTAAGTGTTATATCAGATTGATTTGCACTGATTCTATCGCATTTCTACTTTACTTATGTTTAGAACTATTATTACCAGTTCAAAAAATTGCATTTGAAAGAATGTTATCTCTTGCATGTATGAATTTGTTAGGTGCGATGACATTACGACTCATGTATCACTATACATATAAATATGCCAATTTAAATTCTTTTGGAGGTAAATGCCTCTCTATGTTATTACGTTTATTTTCTGGTATGGAAACAGAAAATGCTAAAGAAATACATAAAATTAAAGTGGCAATCATTGGTGCAGGACGAGTAGGTGTAAGTTTAGCTGAGGAATTAATTAATAACTCTAAAGCTTCTTATACTCCAAAAGTATTTATTGATATAAACAAGGAAAAAGTTGGAAGAGATATTCGTGGTATTCCAGTATGGTCAGAAGATGAAGCATCACTTCATAGATTAAGAGAGTCAGAAGTACAAGAGATTATATTTGCTATTCCATCTATGGATGCTTATAAGAAGAAAACTCTTTATGAATACTATAAAAATGCTGGATATAAACTAAAAGTTTATGACTATCCAACTATGTATGTAAGCAGGTGGAAAACGTCATCTAAGAGAGTTTGATATAGAAGAACTATTATTTAGAAAGCCTCTAATAGTATCAGATGAACGTACCAATAAGTATTACAAAGATAAAGTAATACTAATTACTGGTGGTGGGGGTTCAATTGGTTCTGAATTATGTCGTCAGCTTGCAAAAATGGAACCAAAGAAAATCATCATTTTAGACATATACGAAAATGGTGCATATAACGTACAGCAGGAATTAAAGATGGCATATGGTAATTCATTAGATCTACAGATAGAAATCTGTTCTATCACAAATAGAAAAGCATTAAGAACAGTATTTGAAAGACATCATCCTCAAATCATTATTAATGCAGCAGCACATAAACACGTTCCCTTAATGGAGCACAACTGTGTAGAAGCAATTTACAACAATGTATTTGGCACCCAAAATCTTGTAGAACTTTGCGAAGAATATGGTGCAGAACGCTTCATGATGGTCTCAACAGATAAAGCAGTTAACCCTACAAATGTAATGGGTGCTACTAAGAGAATGTGTGAAATGATTGTACAGAGTGCAAGTACACATGGAAAAGTTAAATACAGTGCAACACGATTTGGAAATGTTTTAGGTAGTGCAGGATCAGTTATTCCACTATTCAAACGTCAGATTGCTAACGGTGGTCCAGTTACACTCACAGATAAGAGAATTATTAGATATTTCATGACTATTCCTGAAGCATCACAGTTAGTACTTCAAAGTGGTGCTATTGCGAATAATGGAGAATTGTTTGTTTTAGATATGGGTCAACCAGTTAAAATCTTGGATTTAGCTGAGAATATGATTCGCCTATCAGGTGTTCAGGGAGTCAAGATTATTGAAACTGGATTAAGACCAGGAGAGAAATTATATGAAGAATTACTCGTAAATACTGAAGAATTAGATAAAACAGACAATAGTTTAATCTTTATCGAAAGAGATAAGGCGTTAAGTAAAGAAGAAATCTATAAAAAGATACAAACATTAAGAGATGCTTGTGATACAGGTAATGATTTGACTGCCAAGGAAGCACTTCGTAGTGTTGTTCCGACTTTTAGAAGACCAGAAGAAGTAAATAAGAATATTGCAAGTTAGGAAGAGGGAGTAAATCATGTTTAATGAGAAAAATAAATTTGAGAAGTTTGAATCAAAAGTATGGTTAAGCAGTCCTACTATGCACGGACCAGAAATTGAATATGTCAAGGAAGCTTATGAAACAAACTGGATGTCTACTGTAGGTAAGAATATTAATGAAGTAGAAAGAATGGTTTGTGAATATATGGGTTGTAAACATGCAGTTGCTTTATCATGTGGTACTGCATCTTTACACTTATCTATGAAACTAGCTGGTTTAGCTGCATATGGTATGCCTAAGGTAGGACATGGTGCATTAGAAGGTAAGAAAGTATTCTGTTCTGATATGACTTTTGATGCAACAGTAAATCCTATTGTATATGAAGGTGGAGAACCTGTATTCATTGATACTGAATATGATACATGGAATATGGATCCAGTAGCATTAGAAAAGGCTTTTGAATTATATCCAGATACTAAGGTAGTAGTAATAGCACATCTATATGGTACTCCAGGTAAGATTGATGAACTAAATGAAATTATTAATAGACATAATGCAATCTTAGTAGAAGATGCAGCAGAATCAATGGGAGCTACATATAAGGGTGTAGAAACAGGTACATTTGGTAAGTTTAATACTATCTCATTCAATGGGAATAAGATCATCACTGGTAGTGCTGGTGGATGTTTCTTAACAGATGATGAAGAAGCAGCAAATAAGGTACGTAAATGGTCTACACAGGCAAGAGAGAATGCACCTTGGTATCAGCATGAAGAGCTCGGATATAACTATCGTATGAGTAATGTGGTAGCTGGTGTAGTAAGAGGTCAGTTACCTTACTTAGATGAACATATTGCACAGAAGAAAGCAATCTATGAAAGATATAAAGAAGGTTTTAAAGGATTACCTGTATCTATGAATCCTATAGATCTAGAAAATAGTGAACCTAACTACTGGTTATCATGTTTAATCATTGATGAAGAAGCAATGTGTAAACAGGTAAGAGGAGAGCAGGATGTATGTTATGTAAAGGAACATAGAAAGACTTGTCCTACTGAAATACTAGAAGCTATCGCTTCTATTAATGCAGAAGGAAGACCTATATGGAAACCAATGCATATGCAGCCTATCTATCGTCTAAATCCATTTGTAGGTAGAGATGGTAATGGTAGAGCTAGATCTAATGCCTATATAGAAGGTAGTGTAGCTGATATTGGTATGGATATCTTTAATAGAGGTTTATGCTTGCCTAGTGATAACAAGATGACTCCTGATGAGCAGGATAAAATTATTGAAGTGATTAGAAGTTGTTTTGAGTAGGGAGAGGTAATATGTACGCAAAGTGCTTTAAGAGAGTTATAGATTTTACTTTAAGCCTATTAGGACTAATTATTCTTTCACCTATTTTACTCGTATTGATTGTATTAGGTACTCTATTTATGAGAGGCAATCCATTATTTACACAGGAACGTCCTGGTAAAGATGAGAAGATCTTCAAATTAATCAAGTTTAGAACTATGGACAATCGAAAGGATAAAGATGGAAATCTACTACCTGATGAAATTCGATTAAATAAGTATGGACGTTTTTTAAGAGCTTCTTCTCTTGATGAATTACCTGAATTAGTAAACATTTTAAAAGGTGATATGAGTATCATTGGCCCTAGACCACTACTAGTAGCTTACTTACCAAGATATAATGAATTTCAGCATCATAGACATGATGTAAGACCTGGTCTTACAGGTTATGCTCAAGCCCATGGAAGAAATGCAGTTTCTTGGGAAGATAAGTTTGCGATGGATGTCTGGTATACACAGCATATTACTTTTTTAGAAGACGTTAAGATAATTTTTGACACTATTAATACGGTCTTGAAACGAGAAGGTATTAGTTCTGAATCTTCTGCAACAATGGAAGTATTTATGGGTACTCCTGAAGGAGTAACACCTAAGTGGGAGGCACCATATTGAATAGATTAGTTATTATTGGCGCTAGTGGACATGGGAAGGTCATCGCAGATTTAGCAGTTAAATGTGGATATAAAGATATAGTGTTCCTAGATGACAATGAAAATGTTAAAGTATGTGCTGGATTTCCTGTTATTGGAAAAGTATCAGATGCTGTGACAATGGAAGATGACAAAATTATAGCAATTGGAAATGCTGAAATAAGAGAAAAAATTCAAATTAAGCTATCCAATCTAGTTACACTGATTCATCCAAATGCAGTAGTTAGTAGAAGAGTAGAAATAGGTGAAGGTACAGTTATTATGGCTGGTGCAGTTATAAATTCTGATGTAGTTATTGGAAAAGGCTGTATCATTAATACAGGCGCATCAGTTGATCATGATTGTAAATTAGGAGATTTCGTTCATGTTTCTGTAGGTGCACATGTTGCAGGAACAGTAAGCATTGGAAGTAAAACATGGATAGGTGCTGGTGCTACTGTTAGCAATAATGTTTCTATTTGTGGTTATTGTATGATAGGAGCAGGTGCTGTAGTAATAAATAATTTAGCGAATCCAGGAACATATGTTGGTATACCAGTAAAAATGATGAAAAAGGGGGCATGAATAGTATGAAAAAGATATGTTATGTAACCACAATATCAATGACATTAAAAGCATTTGTATTGGATACAGCAAAATATCTACATGAAAATGGGAACTATGATATTTCTTTTATATGTAATTACGATAAAGATTTTGCAGATAGTCTTCCAGAATATATTCATTATTATCCTGTTTCAATGGAGAGAGGTATAAGTATTGGTGGAATAAAAGCAATGCTTGAAATAAAAAAAATTCTTAAACGAGAAAAATTTGACATTGTTCAATATTCAACACCGAATGCTTCTTGCTATACAGCACTTGCAAGTGCTATGGAACATGTACCTGTTAGATTATATTGTCAGTGGGGAATTGCATATGTTGGATTTTCTGGTATTAAAAGAATAATTTTCAAACTAGAAGAAAGAATGGTATGCAAACTTTCTACTTGGGTAGAACCTGATAGTTTTGGAAATTTAAAATTTAGTCACGATGAAAAATTATATCCAGCTAGAAAGGGATCGGTAATTTGGAATGGAAGTGCGAGTGGAGTAAATACTCGTAAATTCAATATTATTAGTAAAGAATCATGGAGGACAGAAATTAGAAGTAAATACAACATTCCTGAAGAGGCATTAGTTTATATTTTTGTTGGTAGAGTAACTAAAGACAAAGGCATTAATGAATTATTTGCTTCAGCTAGAGATTTATTTGATAAACATAAAGATATGTATTTATTGATGGTTGGTCCTAATGAAAACTCAGGATCAGTTAATAAAGACTTATATGAATGGTCTAAAAATAATAAAAATGTTATTTATTGTGGATTTACAAATGAAGTAGAAAAATATTTATCTGCAAGCGATGTCTACATTTTACCAAGTTATAGAGAAGGATTTGGAAGTGCTGTTATTGAAGCTGAATCAATGGGATTGCCAGTAATTGTTAGCGATATTCCTGGACCAACTGATGCAATGCAAAGAAATCATACAGGATTGGTTGTTGCTAAAGGAAGTGCAAAAGAACTAGCAAAAGCTATGTATACATTATATAAAGATTGCAGCTTGCGGAAGAAATATGGAAATAATGCATATGATTTTGCGGTTACAAATTTTGAACAAAAAAAACTATTTGAAAAAATACTTTTGGATCGAAATAGATTATTAGAGGAACATTGAAATGAAGAAACCATTATTTAGTGTGTTAATACCTGTTTTTAAAATTGAAAAATATATAGAAGAATGTGTTCTTAGTATTACTAATCAATCTTTTTCGAATTTCGAAATAATTCTTATTGATGATGGATCACCTGATAGTTGTCCTAAAATATGTGAAAGATTAAGAAAGAATGATAGTAGAATTAAAGTTTTGCATAAGAAAAATGAAGGTGTCGCAAAAGCTAGGAGAGATGGAGCTGAAATAGCAGTAGGAGAATATATTATTTGTATAGATGGTGATGACTGGCTGAAAAAAGATTGCTTGACTAAGGTTTCTGAGGTGGTTCAAAAGAAAAATATAGATATTTTTTGTTTTGGAATGATGGCTGATAATGGGAAGCAAACAACACCATTAGGGATTAATTACAGAGAAGGATTTTATTCAAAACAAGCTATAGAGAAGGAAATTTTTCCGTTGTTGATTCAGAAAAGTGATGCTAGTTATTTTATTCCGAGTTTATGTGGAAAGGTAATTAGAAGACAGTTATTTTTGGATAATGTACTTGCAAATGAAAATGTAACAATAGGGGAAGATGGTGCGTGTGTCATACCATGTGTATTTCACGCAAATTCAATGTATATATCTAAAGAATGTTTTTACTTTTACAGATACAACAGCGAGTCTGCAACAAAGGGTAAAAAAGTGTTTAATTGGGATTGGCCAAAGTTGGTGGCTAATCATATAGAAAATAGGATTGATATTAATTACGGGGATATGCAAAGACAGCTGTATAGAAAAATAACGCATGATATTTTTTCAGTTGTTGTTTCTCAATTTAACAGAAAAGAAAAATATAGCTTTATTGTAAAAGATATAAATAAACATTTAGATGATAAAGTGTATAAAGAAGCTATTCAGAAATGTGAATTTGAAGGTTCTATTAAAGCTAGAATAATGATGATAGTCTTGAAAAAAAGAATATTTTTTCCTATATATATGTATTCTAAGTGGTAGTTTGTTTTATAGGAGGTGGTACTAAAAAGTATGATAATATTAGGATATTGTATACTGTATGGCATAACGTTAATGTTTTCATATAATAAATTTCACAGATTTGTGAATGTAGTTTCTGTTTTTTCTGGAATATGGTGTTTATTTGGTTCGCTTTCGTGTCTGGGATTATATGAAGTGAGAACTCCAGGGATTTTGATACACATATATGTATGGATATTTGTTGGAATTGTAGACTTCATTTTTTTGCTTTTTTCAACAAGGTACCATATAGATATAAATGAAAATGTTTATGAAGCAATTAGGTATAACTCAAGAGCAAAAAAATTACAAATAGTATCTTGCGTATTAATGATTTCACTTGCTTTAAAAGTTGTGGCATCATTTATTGGGTCTGGTAGTTTAGCAGCGATAAGAAATATGTATTTTAGTGGAACTAATTTTACATCAATGTATCAGGATTTACTTTTTCGAATAGTACCAATGGCTTTTTTAGATGCATTGATCATTTATTTTGTTTTTTATTCTTTTGAAACAAGAAAATACAAATATCTGGTGTATGCTCTGCTTGATACGTTGTTTGTCACAGTAATGAATGGGGGAAGATATGCATTTATGATGCTGTTATATTCTATCCTGCTTTTATGGGTTACTGGAGAAATAAATGTTTCAAAGGAAAATAGATTTCAAAAATATAAGAAGAAGATACAGAAGATTGTTATTGTGATCGTGATAGCGATGGTTGTTGTTACAATTAATAGAGGGCAAAAAGTAATTGAAAATATTTTGTTATACTTTTCTGGTAGTTTATCATATTTGGACTATATTATAGAACATCCCTCACAATTTGCATTAAACCAACCATTGCATGGTTATTTAACATTTGCAGCTTTTATTGAGCCAATTGTACTTTTTCTGAAAGTTTTAGGATTGACAACAATAAAAGTTCCCTCGTATGAGTTTAATATTTATTGCCAGAAATATTATAATATTGGAACCGGTTCAAAATATATTTTCATAAATGCAAACACTTCAGTAATTTATTATTTCTTAAGGGATTTTGGAACTATAGGCGTAGTGATAGGTGCCATATTTATGGGAGGATTATTAGTAAGAGCATATAATAAGTGGCAATGTGGCAATCGCTTTTGGGGATTGGTCTTTATATATTTAGGAAATGTTGCATTTAACAGTATAATGACATATCAACTCATTGGACCAACTCCATTTTTTATTATTGTTGCGTTTTATATACTTACACAGAAGAAAGTGAAAATAAAATTTATGAAAAGAGGTGAGATTAATGAATAAACTAATTTCAATAATTGTCCCGGTTTATAAAATAGAGCCGTATATTAGACAGTGCATTGAGAGTATTTTATCTCAAACATATAAAAATATTGAAATCATTTTAGTTGATGATGGATCTCCTGATAATTGTGGAAAGATATGTGATGAGTATGCTGCAATAGATGATAGAATAAAAGTTATTCACAAAAAGAATGGAGGATTATCAGAAGCTAGAAATTATGGATTAAAAGAAGCACAAGGTGTATATGTTAGTTTCATTGATGGGGATGATTATGTTGATAAGTCATTTTACCAAATGTTATATGAGGCTGCAGAGAAGGAAAATTGTGATATAGCTGAATGTTATAGTGTGAATTTTGAAGATGGAAATATTCCTCAAGGTAGTTATAGAAGTGGACAAACCTGCTTAAGTCCACTTGAGTGGCTTACTGAGAGTAATGTTGGAGATTTTTTACCATGTGTTGTGTGGAATAAAATCTACAAAAAAACTTTATTTGACGGGATTGAATTTCCGGTTGGTAGACATTATGAGGATGAAGCAACTACATATAAAGTTGTATATAAGTCTAGTAAGATTGTGAGGATTAAATCCGCATTATATTTTTATAGACAGCGTAGTGGTAGTATTACACAATTAGAAAAGACTATAAAAGAAATAAATGAACAGTATATAGCATTAGAAGAAAAATGCGACTTTTTTAGAATGAAAAATGAAGTCAAAATTACTAAATTTGCGGAAACTAAATTAGCTATATATATGATTTCAGTTTATAAGATTAGGAAAGAATTGACAAGAGAATATAAGGATTGGAGAAAGAAAATAAAAAAAATATTTAATGATATTTACTACGAGCCGAGCATACCATTAAAGTATAAAATATATCTGCTAATGTTTATTATTTTTCCTAATTTATGCAAAAAGGAGTAATTGGAAGATTTTATGTTGAAAAGTAAAGTATTTAAAAACGCATCTTGGATAATTGTATGTAAGATAGTCCAATCATTGCTATCATTAATTGTAACTATGTTGACGGCTAGATATTTGGGACCATCGAACTATGGTTTAATTAACTATGCTGCAGCTATAGTTGCATTTGTTGCACCTATAGCTCAATTGGGGTTAGGAAGTATACAGGTTCAAGAACTGGTTAACTATCCAGAAGAAGAAGGAGTAATTACTGGAACGACATTAATTTTGAGTTTGATGTCAGCTATCGTTTGTAGTATTGGAGTAGTATCTTTTGCAGCAATAGCTAATAGAGGAGAATTGGAAACTATTATTGTATGTGCATTATATACAATTGTTTTGTTTTTCCAAAGTGCTGAATTAATGCAATATTGGTATCAAGCTAAATATATTTCAAAATATGCGTCAATAGCATCTTTAATAGCTTTTTTCGTTATTACTGTATATAAAGTAATTCTATTAGTCAAAGGAATGGGAATTTATTGGTTCGCAATTGCAAATTCAATAGATTATATAATAATAACGTTTGCATTAGTATTTATTTATCATAAACTTGGTGGAAAAAAATTGGAATTTTCCTGGGCTGTTGCCAAAAGAATGCTAGCTAAAAGTAAATATTATATCATAGCAAATATGATGATTGCTATTTTTTCTCAAACAGATAGAATTATGCTTAAACAAATGGTGGATTCGACTTCAACGGGTTTATATTCAGCAGCGGCAACGTGTGCAGGGTTAGCAAACTTTGTATATGTGGCAATAGTAGATTCTTTTCGCCCTATGATATTTGAAAGCTATAATAAGTCAAAAGAGTTATTTAAAAAAAACACAATACGCCTATATTCTATAATCATATATTTATCAATTGTCGAATGTATTGTTGTTACAATTTTTTCAAAACTTATAATTAGAATCATTTATGGATCAGTATATATAGATGCATCCGGTGCCCTGATAATTATTGCATGGTACACAATTTTTGCTTATATCGGAAGCGTAAGAAATGTATGGATACTTGCTAATGAAAAGCAGAAGTGGATATGGCAAATTAATTTAGCTGGAGCTATTGCAAATGTTATACTTAACTTTTTATTAATCCCAATTTGGGGGATCAATGGTGCTGCAGTGGCATCTTTAGCAACTCAAATTTTTGCTAATATAATTGTAAGTTATTTGATAAAAGATATAAGAGAGAGTAGTTATTTAATGTTAGAAGGACTAAATCCTAAAAATATTATTTTAATCATTAAGTCAATGAGGCATTAGATAATAGGAGATTATTATGAGAAAGATTAAGGTCGAAGAACTAAAAAAAATACAAATACAGATATTAGATATAGTAGATACATATTGTCGTAATAATAATGTGAATTATTGGATCGATTCGGGTACATTGTTAGGTGCTGTAAGACATAAGGGGTATATTCCTTGGGATGATGATATTGATTTAGGAATGCTTCGAAAAGATTATGAAGTTTTTGTGGAAAAATTTAATAAAAGTAATAATAGATACAAATGTTGTACAATGGAAAATACTCACGATTTTCCATTTGCTTTTGCAAAGGTTATGGATACAGAAACTGTATTATATGAACCTAATAAGGAGGAGGGAATAAAACTCAGCATAAATATAGATATATTTGTTTATGATAATGCACCTGATGATGTTGAACAATTAAAGGCTATGTATGATGGTAGAGATAAAAATATAAATTGGTATAGGCGCAGAATTTTACCTAAATGGACATCTGGAAGTAGAATAAAAAAAATAATAAGATATATTTTTTGCTTACTTTTGAAAATTGTCCCTAGACAGTTTTTTGTTAATAAAATTAATAAAAATATAAAGCAATATGATGAAAAAGATACGGGATATGTTGGGAATTTTACTGCTGACTCAAGGATCTTGTGTAGTAAAGAAGTGTTTGATTCATTTATAGATATAGAATTTGAAGGAAAAAAATATAAAGCTCCTGTTGGATATGATAAATGGCTAAGAACATTTTATGGGGATTATATGCAACTTCCACCAGTGGAAAAAAGAATTTCTAGACATAGCTTTGAAGCTTATGTTAAAGAGTAGATGTGAAAGGGGAAAAAATGTCAGAGTATATATTTTTATTTGATTTGGATTCTACAATAACTAAACAAGAAATTCTCCCGACAATTTCAAAAAAAATAGGAAAGATTGACGAAATGAGAGCTTTAACGGAGGCAACTATGCGTGGAGAAATTCCTTTCAAGACAAGTTTTTTACAGAGAGTACAAATATTAAGTGGAATAGATGTTTCAGAAGTTAGAAAAATGGTCAGTCAAATACCTTTAAATGAGGCTATTTCAAAATTTATAGTTGAAAATTCAGATAGGTGTTATATTGTTACAGGTAATTTAGATATTTGGATTAACGATTTAATGAAAAGCATAAATATGAAAAACCATGTTTATTGTTCTAAAGCAAGTGTAAAAAATAATAGAATTACTCAAGTTATTAGTGTTGCAGATAAGGAACTTATTGCAAAGCAGTTTGTACAACCATTAGTTGTTGTGGGAGATGGAGATAACGATTCAGGAATGGCTCAGTTAGCAGAAATATCAATTGGTTTTGGAGGTGTTAGAGAGATTGCACCCTCTTTATTGAGGAACATTGATTATGCATTTCATAATGATAGTAGATGTGCAGAGTTTTTGAAAAGTTTACTGTGATTAATAGTGTCAAATGACCTATGAAAGACTGGAACAGAAAATGGCTTAGATGATCCTTGAAAATCACAGATATTTTTAGTCTGAGGAATAAGGTCGCTACCTTTGACAGCACACAAAAGAACTGCTGTAGGAGGTATACCGACGGCGAAGAGTTCAAGAACAGTTAGGCTTTCTTCCGTCGGGCACAGAACACAGGACACACGACATCTTCTTGGATAGATTTACCATTTCGATGCTGGACTGGTCTGAGAGAAGTAAATCTGCAGATAAAATTTAAAAGCCAACAAATTTGTTTATGTTGGTGTTTAATTAAGTGAAGTAAATAAAGTATAAAATCCATGGGCATTGTCTCCTTTTTTGATAATGGTTTGTGGTGAATTCATTATACTTCAAAAGGGAGGTTAATGCTCTTTTATTTACAAGCCTCCAATAAATCAAGGTTTTAAAGATTTTTGGAACAATAAAATTGGTAGTATTTGACACTACTTTGTGATTTTAAGAGGACAATATGATGAAAAATAAAGATATAACAGTAGTTATATGTGCTGCTGGTATGGGAACAAGATTAGGAATAGGTACAACGAAAGCTTTAGTAAATATATGTGGAAAACCTTTAATTATTCGTCTACTTGAGTTGCTAAATGATTATGATGATGTACGAATAGTATTGGGATATCAAGCTGATAAGGTAATGGAAGTTGTCAATACATACAGAAAAGATATTATGTTTGTATTTAATTATGATTATGCTAATACAGGGGCGGCAGCTAGTCTGTCAAAAGGTATATTGGGTGCAAGGAAGTATGTAGTATCTATAGATGGTGATCTTCTGATAAATAAAGAAGATTTTTATAAATTTATGGAGTATGATGGGGAGTGCATTGCAGTGTCAGAATGCTATTCTGATGAACCTGCAAAAATTGAAGTAATAAATAATAAGGCAACTTGTTTTGGAGTTGATAGTAGGTATGAGTGGCCAGGATTAGTAAAAGTTAAAAAAGCTAATTTAAAGGAACATAATGGCTATACATATGAAGTACTTCAAGAATTATTGCCTATGCAAACATTATTTGTTGATGCACGTGATATAGATACACCAGACGATTATGATAGAGCCATTGAATGGGCAAAACGTAACAATATATATGTATAAAGGATGAGGCTAAAGATTATGAATAAAATTTTAACTTTTGGAGTATATGATTATTTTCACTTAGGACATTTAAGATTGTTTAAACAATGTAAGGAATATGCAGATTTTCTGATAGTAGCTGTTCAAGATGGAAATTATATTTTAAAGTATAAACCTGATGCTAAAGTGTTATATTCAACTGATGAGAGAGTTGAAATGTTAGAAGCACTTAGAATTGTAGATAAAGTAATTACTTATGAGCAAGTTTCAGTGGACACTATAGAAAAAATTGATTTTGATATTTTAGCTCTCGGTGAAGATCATAGAGGCGGACGATTTGACGAAGTAGAGAATTGGTGTAATGAACATGGAAAAAAAGTTGTAAGGTTAAAAAGAACACCAGGAATATGTTCTTCACAAATAAAAAAATCGTTTTAAATGATAGCAATATCATTTGGGAGGAAATAAAATGTGTGGAATAGTTGGTTTTACTGCAACACACCAGGCAGCACCGATTTTTATATGAAAAATCGTTACGTGAGTAATACTCTAAAATAAAATATTATTAATAGAGAAAGCATAACAATAATATAAATTGTTTATGCTTTTTTTAGCTATATTGGACTTTTCTATTGTGCCGAGTGGTCTTCTATTAACGGAATACCCAATTATTAAAAGTATTCATCTACCATTATATCCAACCCCTCAACATCTGTGATATAATAACATTAAAGATGTTATAAACTGTTATTAATGTTATAAAATAACACTAAAATTAAATAATTATGCATATATAAGCGCATTAATGCGAAGAAATAACACAAAATAACATAAAAAATGGTTGAAAATGTTATTCTTGTGTGCTATTCTATAACTGAAGGAGGAACATAAATGAACGCTAGCGAAAGAAAGATTGAAATCTTAAAATTATTAAAAGAAGGATCTATGACATTGGACGAACTCGCGAAAAAGTTTAATGTCTCAGTAATGACTATAAGAAGAGATTTAAAAAAATTTGAAGACCAAGACGTTATATTGATATCACAAGGAACAGTATACTTAAATAAGAGTGTTGGTTCAGAAGAAAGCTATATATTGAAAAAAGACAAAATGATAGCAGAAAAGATACGTATAGCTCAAAAAGCCATTGAATACATTAATGATGGAGAAGTAGTCTATATAGATTGTGGAACAACATGTGCTCAAATAGCTGAAGAACTTGCTAAATCTAACAAAAAGGTAACAGTAATGACAAGTTCTATTCTAGTAGTCAATGCTTTATTTATGGCAGAAAATATTGATTTATATATGTTACCAGGAAAGTATAGAGAGAAATCTATAGGCTTTATAGGTGATCTTACTATTGATTTTGTAAGAAAGTTCTATTTTGATAAAGCCTTCATGGGAGCAGAAGGAATTGATACTGAATATGGCATATCACTCCCTCACTTAGAAGAGGGCTTAACAAAACAAGCAATTGCTAGACAGGCTAATACGGTTTTTGTTGTCACTGACCATTCTAAGTTTTCATTAAAAACACTTTATTCATATGCTGACTATAATGATATTGATTATATTATTACTGATTCTAATCCTGATTTTAATATGTCCTCATTCGAAAATGATAAAATCAAGATAGTTAAAGTATAACAATATAGTTTACTTAATAAGAGGAGAGTGGAACAAATGAATAATTTTCTTGATAAAATGACCAACTTTGTTGATAGCAAACTCACACCCCCATTAATCAAGTTTGGTAACAACAAGTATATGGTTGCAATTAGAAATGCATTGATTCGTTTAATCCCATTATTGATTGTAGGATCATTCCCTATGATTCTTACTAATCTGCCTATCGCATCTCTGGCAAAAGTAATGGCACCTTACAATGATGCATTAAACACATTATCAAATATGACATTTGGTTTCATTAGTTTATTTTTAGCATTTGGTATTGGTTCTGAATTAGCTGATACTTATGGCTTAGATAAAACAACTGTAGGTATTGTAAGTTCAGTTTGCTTTTTATTAACAGTCGCACCATTAGATTTAAAGACTAATACTATTTCAGTAGGTGAATTTGGTGCTTCTGGAATGTTTACTACATTTGTTATTGGTATTATTGTAGCTGAAGTAATGCATTTTTGTGATAAGCATAACATCGGTATCAAAATGCCAGCAGGTGTTCCTGCAGGTATTGCTTCAAGCTTTTCATCAATTCTACCAATGACAGTATTATTTGTATTCTTCTGGTTTTTAAGAATTATTATTGGCTTTGACTTAAATGGTTTCTTAAAATCAATTTTAAGTCCTATTCTTATCTTATCTGATACATGGTATGCAGTATTATTAGTTGGTTTGATTTTAATGTTATGCTGGTCAGTAGGAATTCATGGTGGTTCTATGACAGTACAAGGTGTGATGTATGCTTTCTTAGTCGCTAATATTGCATTAAACGTAGAACAAGTAGCAGCAGGTATGAAACCTACTCATGTATTAACAGAACCTTTTGTATTCTGCTTTGGTATGCCTACAGGTAATGGTATTACTTTACCTTTAGTATTAATTTATCTCTTCTCTAAATCAAAGAGATTAAGATCAGTCAGCAGAATGTCTCTTATCCCAAGTATCTTTAATATTAATGAACCAGTTGTATTTGGTTTACCAGTAGTTATGAACCCAACATTCTTCTTACCATATGTATTTGGTACTACAGTATTTGGTATGATGTATGGATATGTTCTTATTCGTCTAGGACTTATGACAGCACCTTATATCTCAGACCCATGGACAACTCCACCTTTACTATACCCATACCTCGCAACAGGTGGTGACTGGAGAGCAGTCGTAGCTCAGTTAGTATTATTTATTATTGTTGGTATAGTTTGGTATCCATTCGCAAAAGCCTATGAAAGACAGCTATTAAAAGAAGAACAATTAGAAAATGATTAGTATTTGAGGTAATGTATGAATACAGAAGAAAAAATCAAATTCAATCATGACAAAAAACAATTCATGAATGAATTAAATAATAGAAACAGTGATATTGAAAAATGTATCCAATACTGTGAAGAATATGATTTTGATTCTTTTAACAGTATAAAAGAAAGTATTAAAACCAATAAAATAACTAAGTTATTCTTAATAGGAATGGGCAGTTCCCTCTATGCAAGTCAATATGCATTAGCTCAATTAGAACACTGTAATATCTTAACTCTCTCAATCGAAGCAGCAGAATTTAAGAACAAGTATATGCATTTAGTAGATGAACATACTTTACTAGTGATCATTTCACAATCAGGTAATTCAAAAGAAATTGTGGATGCTATTGAGGAATTAAAGAGTAGAAATTGTTCTTTTGAACTCATTACTATTACTAATAATCTAAACGGTTATTTATATACTAACTATAAGAATAGTATCCTACTGAATGCCAGCAAGGAATTCTATATTTCACATAATAGTTATTTGAATACCTTGATTGTTATTAAGTATTTACTGGAGTACTTGTTTGATGAAGCTCACTTTTCATTAAAGACAGATAACGAATTGCTTATTAAACTTAATGATTTTGATGAAGAACTATTAAAGCATAAATCTTCTATATTAACACTATTTGAAAACATTGCCTGTGTTGACTTTATTTATGATATTAATAGTAAGTTTAATACAATAAATTCTACACTCCTGCTAAGAGAAGGAATAGGATTGATGACAGCTTGTTATTCAAAGAATGAATATTTACACGGTGAACATTTAGTTGAAATCCCTAATAAACTATTATGTTTAATTGGAGTAGATGATACAGAAGATAAGTATAATGAGATTATGAGTGAATCACACGTAACAAAACAAATTATTTTAACCCCAGCAGATAAAACTAAAGTAGAAGTTTATGATAATAAGATAAAAATTAATATTTTAGCAGACATCAAAGATTTAGCAGAAATGATTTTCTTTAATCAGGTAGTAGCCTGGAGAATGGAGATGTAAATAATGAAAATAGATGCACATAATCATATTGGCAAAAAGAAGGGTGTAAGTGTTAGTGTAGATGATTTTATTAAAAGTATGGATGAAGCAGGAATTGATAAAGCCGTAGTATTTTCCTTTTCCGAACAGATAGATAATGACTATGTTATTGAATCAGTAAAACGATATCCCGATAGACTCTTTGGCTTTGTGACAATTAATCCTTGGTCTACTACATCAGAAGAAGATCTAGAAAAAGCATTTTTAACTGATGAAATCTATGGATTAAAACTTCATCCTGTTAAACATGCTTATGCATTAGATGATCACAGTTTGTTAGATCCTTTATTTAAAATATGTGAAAAACATAATAAACCTATCCTAATCTTTGGTGGTGCCAATGTATATTCTAGTCCAAATATGTTTGCTGAAATGGCTATGACTTTTCCAAAAGTCAATCTGATTATGGCGCATGGAGGCCAGATGTATGAAACAACCTCAGCTATCAATGTTGCTAAGAAATATAGAAACATTTATATTGAAACATCTTCAATGTTTGGAATCAGAATCCAAAACCTCGTTAAAAAGAATTTAACAGATCAACTCATTTTTGGCTCTGATACTCCTACAGGAGATATGGAACTAGAAATGAAAAAGATTGAATCTATAGTTAAAGATGAAAACGAATTGAATAACATTTATAGCTTGAATTTAATGAAACTATTGAACGGAGGGAACTCATTATGATTATTGATTCTCATAATCATATCGGCAAAAGAAAGGGTATTAACTTCACTGCTGAAGAAATGATCGAATGGTTAGATAAAGCAGGTGTAGATGCATGTGTTGTTACTTCCCAGGTAGAAACAATTAATAATGATTATGTTGCTGATATGCAAAAGAAGTATCCTGATAGAATCATAGGATATGCTGTTGTTAATCCATGGGAATGGGAGGCAGAAGAAGAATTAGAACGTTGCTTTAGTGACTTAAACTTATATGGATTAAAACTCAATCCTGTTAGACATGGTTTTGCTTTAGATAGACATGAAATTGTTGATCCTTTGTTCAAGATTTGTGAAAAGTATAATAAACCAGTACTTGTCCATGGCCAATCTGATATGTTCAATATGCCTGGTAAATTTGATGAAATGGCAGAAACATTCCCAAACGTTACATTAATCATGGCACATATTGGAGAACCAGATGCGATTGATGCAGCTATTAGAGTAGCTAAACGAAGAAAGAATGTTTATATTGATACAGCAAGTGTTCAATTAAGCACATTGAAGAAAGCATTAAAGGAAATTGATCCTAATAAAATTATGATGGGTACAGATGCACCATGGGGAGATTTCACTTTATCCATAGATTTAGTCAAGAAAGCCACTGATGATATAGAGATACAAAATAAAATTCTAGGTGAAAATATTGTAAGAGTATTAAACTGGAAGAAATAACCTCAAACTAGAAGACAGATTAGAATGAACCTCATTCCAATCTGTCTATTTTCATTTACCAATTTTAGATAGTATATTGATATTAAACTGATAATAGGCTATAATACAACGATTTAGCAAAAGCTAAATGGGCGGCATGGGATGAAAAGGAGACTATTATGTATAATTATGTAACAGACAAACAATTAATAAGTAGTATGCGTTCTTGTTGTGGAGACATGATGCAAGACCTATGTCATACCCTAAAAGAAGTATCTGATATAGGTGCAGAGGTCACTCTTGTCGGTAGTGGAGCAAGAAATCTAATACTTCAAAATGCCAACGAACCCATAGATTTGGATTATAATCTTAAAATAGTCAGAAGTGATAACTGGGATTGTAAATATATCAAAGAATGCGTTAGAAAAGCTTTTAATATTGTTCTTAGAAAACATGGATGGAGAGATTGTGAAGATTCCAAATCCTCATTGACCACTAAAAAACATTATCTTCCAGGAGGTAAAACATTATTTTCAATAGATGTTTGTATCGTTTATGAAGATGAAGATAGAAATTTTTATCGTTTAATTCATAAAAAGACTGGTAATACTAATGTTAACAATATTGCATATGCTGCTAGCATTTATGCTGGTCTTGTTACTAGAAGGCCTGTTAATGAATACTATTGGAATATGGCTCCAAATTCTAGAAATATTAAATTTAAAGTCGATTATATTAAAAGTAATGGAAAGTGGAAATTAGTCAGAGAACAATATAAGGGTATTAAGAATAGATACTTAACACAAAACGATCATAATCATCCTTCATTTATTTGTTACATTGAAGCGGTAAATAACGTATATAACTCAAGAAAACATTGGAAGCAATAAACTGCTAAGATTATTTTTAGAAATGGCTTGAACTTAATTAATGGATAGTATATATTGTTCTATTCCATTTTGGAATGGAGGGATTATAAATGGAAAAACTATATATAAATACACTTAACGATTCAAAATACATCGCATTAATCACAGTTCTTGATTATGAAATATTAGTAAGCAAATATCTAAAACAGTTATCATTTAAAGCTTCTCCTAACAAGCCTGAACATGTACTTGTAGATCTAGCTTTGAAAACAGGAATAGATAAATATAGATTTGTTGAATTTGATATTAATGAATCAGGAAAGATAGAATTAGATACTTATAAGTATGTTTCAGTTAATACAATCTATGAAACTCTAGCAAACATCTACCTAAAAGATAAGAAAGAAATAGTATTAAACTCTATCTTAACTGATTCACAGATAAATCAACTTTTAAATTAATCTTACAATTCAAGAAGCGGTTCTTTCACATAAGAAAACCCTATATACTTATTTTTGAAATTTTGAAATTACACACTGATTTTATGTCAACCGAAATTGATAATGTCTCAAAAATAATCAAACATTAGCACCACAGCGGTGCTTTTGTTTTGCAGCATAATTCGCAAAACT
>JABLTL010044427.1_pt1 | contig 24768 bp, 25 predicted proteins | sample 7160151 | NCBI WGS metagenome assembly JABLTL01 (sample SAMN14651223, study PRJNA627086) | human gut metagenome | isolation source: feces | host: Homo sapiens
AGTAAAGGAAATTAAAACAGAATATTATATAAAAGATGGTATTATAAAATGTGTAAGCAATGGTAATATTTTAAGATGGGAAAATTATAATACAGATGAAGTAATTAGTATAATGGGGAAAAATGCAGGTGTTTCATCTTTAAAAAGTTATTATAATTATGGTGATGAAACAGTTTTATATAATCAAAAAGGTTTTGACTATTCAATAATTGCTGATGAAAAGACTTTTAATACTAATTTTGAATATTTAGGTGAAAGGCAGTATAATGGAAGAATGACTATACTTGTTCAAGTATGGAATAAAGATAATACTAAAGTAAATCCAACAATCTTTTACATTGATAAGGATACAGGCTTAATAATGAAAAGAATTGATTATAGTGCTATGGGATTAATAAAATTAGATTGCAATAGAAATGTGAAATTAGATGTAGTAACAGATAAAGATGTAGAAAGACCAAATTTAGACAATTATGAAGTATTAAATAGTGAAAAATAAAGAAATGTTATATTGTAAAATTTAAGAGAATAATAAAATTTTTAGCAAGTGATTATTGATAACCACTTGCTTTTATAATGCATAGGAAAATTATTTTAGTTATGAGGTGAATATTATAGTTCAATTTTAGGCTGATATTTCTCAAGCCACATATTAACCTGGCACAAATATGCCATAAGTTGCGGACCTGTCATAAGTTGCCCAAACCATGGCCTAGAAAAATTAGAACCATTAGTATTTAAAATCTCTAAAATATATTGTCTGTTTAGCAACTGATTAATAGGAGCGTTAATATTGTCCATAATATTTTCTAGCATATTTTTTACTTTAGATAGATAAGTTGGATTATGAGTTTTGGGATATGGAGATTTTTTTCTATCCACAATTTCAGAAGGAAGAAAATCTTTGCAGATATAACGCAACAAGCCTTTTTCACGACCATTCAAAGCTTTCATTTCCCAAGGGATATTCCATACATATTGAGCCAACCTATAATCACAAAAAGGAACTCTAAGTTCAACACCATTATACATAGCCATTCTATCAGAACGGTCTAATAATGTCTGCATAAACCAGTTTAATGTCAAGTAAGATATTTTCCTTTTCTCGATAGTTTCAGGAGAATCAGAATCTAATAAATCAACTTCTGCTAAACTCTCATTATATCTAAAATCAATATATTCTTTTAAATTAATTTTTGTACTTAATTCAGAATTTAAAAGCGATTGTCGTTCATCTATTGCAATAGACCAAGGGAAGGTTCCACTATGTAAAGCATCTTCTCTAAAAAACCAAGGATAACCGCCAAAAATTTCATCAGCACATTCACCTGTTAAAGCCACAGTTTTTTCTTTTTTTACGTGCTTACAAAATAGTAATAAAGAAGAGTCAATATCAGCCATCCCAGGCATATCTCTTGCAATCATACTATCATACAGATAGGAAGCGAGTTCAGGAGTATCAATTATAATATTATGATGATTTACGTGACAGGATTTACACATTAAATCAATATAGTATTTGTCTGAGTTTGGCTGGAAATCACTTTTAACAAAATTTTTATCATTATCAACATAATCTATAGAATAAGTGTCTAATAAAGGCAAATTTGAATTTTTATAATAATCAGAAGCGTATTTAGTTATAATACTGGAATCTAATCCGCCAGATAAAAATGTACACAATGGAACATCAGAAACAAGCTGATGTGTAATTGAATCATTTAATAAAAATCTTATTTTTTCGCATGTTTGAGTAAGATTATCTTTATGTTCTTCAGAAATGAGTTTCCAATATCTTTGAATTTTTAAGCCATATTCATTATATATTGCGAAATGAGCAGGTTTTAATTCATAGATATTTTTAAAGATAGTAGTTCCAGGAGTATGACTAGGACCGAATTCCTAAAAGTTCTGATATTCCTTGGAAATCTAATATTTTTTCAACACTGGGATATTCAAAAAGTGCTTTTATTTCAGAACCAAATACCAATGTATTATTGATTACAGTATAAAAAAGTGGTTTTACTCCAAAGTGATCTCTAGCAATAAATAATTCTTTTGTAGAAGTATTCCAAACAGCAAAAGCAAAAATACCATTTAAGTGTTGAACAACATCTTTTCCCCAATGAATATAAGCTTTTAACAAAAGTTCAGTATCACTATGAGTAGTGATTTTAAAGTTATTAGAATGTAATATATCTTTTATTTCATCTGTATTATAAATTTGCCCATTATAACAAATAATATAATCTCCAAATGAATAATGTTCTATCATTGGCTGTTTCCCTCCATCGGGATCGACCACGATTAATCTTTTGTGTGCTAGACAAGCATTATCAGAAATATAATAACCATCTTCATCAGGACCTCTTCTAAATAATGTATTATTCATCTTTTCTAAAATTATTTTTGAATTAGTATTTAATTTTTCTTTTAAATTTACAAAACCTACAAAGCCACACATAAAATACCTCCTATAATCTATTGTATTACAATATTATAGAAATATGAAAATTATTAAGAAGAAGTGCATATAAACAAAGTAGAAAATTGTTGATTTTTGGGCAAAAATGTTGTAAAATCATAATGGTGAAAAAAATGAAAAGAAAAATTTTATTAAAAAATATATTTAAACATTTTGCATTAATAAATAGACATAGATGGTTAGTATTTAAATTATGTTGTAAAATTGGTTTGCCATGGAGAGGATTAGTGCATGACATATCTAAATATTCTCCGACAGAGTTTTGGGAAAGCGTTAGGTATTATGAAGGAACACGTTCTCCTATAAGTGCAGCAAAAGAGGAGAAAGGTTATTCTGAAGCATGGTTACATCATAAAGGAAGAAATAGACATCATGCAGAATATTGGGTAGATGTTAGAGCACCAGAACAAACACCTATAATACCTTATCAATATGTAGGTGAAATGTTATGTGACAAATTGGCAGCAGGAATAGTGTATCAGGGCAAAAAATGGAAGAAAGAATATCAATTAGAATATTGGAAAAAAGAGAAAGAAAAAGTGTTAATAAATAAAAAAATAGAAGAGTTAATTACAGATTTTTTTACACAGGTAAGTTTGAATGGAATTGAAAAAACTCTTACGAAAAAAAACATTAAAGAATTATATAAAAAATATTGTATTAGTTGTTGACAAAAAATAAAAATACTTGTATAATTTTATAGTGACTAATAATGAAAAAATAATATAGATATATACATATATCTTGTAAGCGAGGAGGGATTTTAGATGGCACAACCAAAAAGAAGATGGTCAAAAGCAAGAACACATTCAAAAAGATCAACTTGGAAAAAAGAACAACCAACATATACAAGTTGTCCACATTGCCACGAACCAGTAATGCCACATAGAGTATGTAAAAATTGTGGATATTATGATGGAAAAGAAATAATTGCAAAAAAAGAAAATGAAAGTGCATAATCACTTTTGAATAAGTTTAAAACCCCATGTAAAAACATGGGGTTAAAAGTTTTTATTTAATTATTATAATAGCATAATTTGAAAACTTTTGAAATAAAGTTAATACAAAATTTTTAAAAAATATGTACAATTTTTACATTTTGTGATATTATTTGCAAAGATAATACAAAAGAAAGTGAGGGAGGTACAATGTTTGAGAAATTTTTAAAAAGAACAAATTGGACAGATATAGTAATATCAGCATTGTTTGCATTATTAGGAATATTATTGGTTGCCAAACCAACAGAAATGCAATCAGTTATATCTATTTTATTAGGTATAGTCTTATTAACAATGGGCTTTTTAAAATTAGTTGATTACTTTACGTCAGAAGATAAAGAAGATTATTTATTAACTATTGCTTTAGTATCAGCTATATTAGGAGTTATCTCTTTATTTTGTGCAGATTTAATTGCTAGTATATTTAGAGCGTTACTAGGTGTGTGGATTATAATTTCTGGTATAAGAAATTTCCAAACTACTTTAGTATGGAAAGACGTAAAATCAAAATTATGGACTACAACAGTATTATGTTCTTTAGTAATGATAATAGCAGGAATAGTAATATTAGTAAGTACAACTTTAGCATTTAGATTAGTGGGAATAGCAATACTAATCTATGCAATATTAGACATTATTTCTAGAATAATATTTGCTAAAGAAATTAAAAACTATTTAGATTAATATATGAAAAAATCCTTTACATCTAATTGAAAAAATGTAATGGATTTTTTATTAATTATATCCTAAAAATAAGTATGATTATGGTTGACGAATTTAGTAAGTTATGATATTTATTAGATGAAAAATAAATAAAAGAGGAAAGAAAAATGAGTAATATTTTTGATTATATGAACTGGAGAGATATAGATATAAAAAAGGTAGAATTTAATGAAATTGATAACCTAATATTAGCACGAGTATCATATTTCCCTTTAGATGGACTAATAAAAGAAGCAGGGGCAAAGTTAAAAGAAGCATATATAAACTTAAAAAATAAGGAAGATTTAAATATATATTTGCAAAAGGAAGACAAGGATTTCTTTAAAATATTAGCTCAAAGTACAAGATTTGGAGATTTAATTATGTCCAATTATGAAAATCATATTGATAAAGAGAAAGAAAAGCAATTTGCAGCTGTAACAATATTATTACCTTATGATGTATTATATGTATCATTTAGAGGAACAGACAACACTATTGTGGGGTGGAAAGAAGACTTTAATATGAGTTTTCAGGATTTAGTACCATCTCAAATAGAAGCAGTTACATATTTAGAAAAAATAGCAGAAAAATATCCGAAAAGACAAATAATTGTCGGAGGACATTCTAAAGGTGGAAATTTAGCGGTATATGCTGCAGCTTTTTGTAATTCAAAATGCAAAAATAGAATTATTGATGTATATAATAATGATGGACCAGGTTTTCAAGAAAATGTCATAAAATCAATAGAGTATAAAGAAATTCTAAATAAAATACATACATATAGACCACAGACTTCAATAATAGGCAAATTGTTAAATCATGAAGAAAAATATATTACATTAAAGAGTACAGAAACAGGAATTATGCAACATGACTTATATTCATGGCAAGTTTTAGGAGATAAATTCATAAGGACAGAATCAACAAATGCAAGTGATGTAATAGATAAAACAATAACAGAATGGCTAAAAGAGGTAAAACCTGAGCAAAGAGAAAAATTTATAGATATATTATTTGAAATATTAAACAAAACTGATGCAGACACATTACATGAAATGAAAGATAATTGGCTAAATAGTTCAATGACGATATTAAAAGGATACAAAGATATAAATGAACAGGATAAAGAGATTATTTCTAAGAGCCTTACAGCTTTGGTGAGTGCAGCCAAAGGAAATATAAAAATCAATCCGCCAAAAGGTTTAAAATTCAGACGAAAAAAAGATTTATAAGAAAATAGAAAGAGGATGAATTTATGAAAAAAATTGTTAAATGGATTATATTAATAATTATAGTACTAATAGTTATAGGAATAGGAATATTATTGGTAAAAGATTTAAAACAAGAAGATACATTAAGAGAAGAGATTTTGGCATTTGATAATTTAACTAGAGAAGAAAATATTGATTTAGAAAAGATTGATGAAAAATAGAAAAGGTATTGACAGCTGAAAATTATAAAGAAGATGGACCAGATTTTATTGAAACTAAAAAGTATTTACAAGAGATAACACGGAAAAGTAGAAAAATATAAAGAAGAGGGCTTACAATTATATACAGAAGAAAAAGCGATGTCTTATATTAATAGTAAAAACCTAGATGATTATTATGTGGATTTATATAAGGAACTTGCTTTATCTCAAGAAGCCTCTATAGAAAATGATAAAAAAGAAATAGAAGATGCAGTAAACGAATTATCAAATATGTTTAATATTCAAAACCAGATTATAACTTTTTTAGCGGAAAATAAAGGAAAGTGGGAAATTGATGATGATGGAATCGTCTTTAATAGTCAAAATCTAGAAGATCAATATAATCAATATATACAACAAATATAGAATAGAATGTAGACATTATTAGCATTGTAAAATTGCTAACAATGTCTATATTTTTTATAATAACCCATTAGTCGGTATGTAACTGTCATCAGGAGGGTATACATATTCTTCAGTAGGTTTTTCAGTACTTGTAATATCAAGTACTTTTATAACAGGAATATCACCATGATAATCTCCTTTTTGAATCTCTCCAGTTACATTTACCCATGTATTATTAGCAAATTTAGATGCATTTTCAAAATTACACAAAAAACCTACAACTACAAATTTAAAATCAGATGAAATAATCATATTTCTAGCCAAAATGAATTGATTATTATTTAAATCTAATACTCTATAAACGTAACCTGTAAAGTTTATTTTTGTGCCTATGTAAGAATCAATATTGTCATGAACAGTTTTTAGTACATTTGTATAATTTTTTGCAGAAATTTCATTTATATCAGATGGAGGAATACAGCTAGATGAATTTTTTTCATTTTTTGCACCTGAAAATAGTCTGAAAATAATCAGAAATAGAATAAATATTATTAAAATTGTAATAAAAGTAAAAACATATTTAAAAATTTTACTACCATTAATTTTAAAATTATAAATAAACATAAAAAACCTTCCTTGTTTAAATTCCTTATTAAAGTATATATAAATAAAAATAAAATTATGAATTTTTTCTAAAAGCTAGTTAAAAGTATTGCGCAAATTGGATTTTAGTGATATAGTTACAAAGAAAAATAAACTTAGGAGGACAGATTAAGAATGAGATTATTTAAAACATATAGCGAAAAAGAAGTTAAAAGAGTGAGACCATTAGTAAATAAAATAAATGGATTAGAAGAAGAAATCTCAAAATTAAGTGATAGTGAATTAAGAGGAAAAACAGAATATTTCAAAAAACAATTAAAAGAAGGAAAAACTTTAGATGATATACTACCAGAAGCTTTTGCTGTTGTTAGAGAAGCTTCAAAAAGAGTACTAGGTATGAGACATTTTGATGTGCAATTAATAGGTGGAATTATTTTACATCAAGGTAGAATTGCAGAAATGAAAACAGGAGAGGGAAAAACATTAGTAGCTACATTGCCAGTATATTTAAATGCACTTGAAGGAAAAGGTGTACATGTTATAACAGTTAATGATTATTTAGCTAAAAGAGATAGCGAATGGATGGGTAAACTTTATAAGTTCTTAGGTTTATCTGTAGGATTAGTTATTGCAGGAATGGAACCAAAAGAAAAACAGCAAGCATATTCTGCAGATGTAACTTATGGTACTAATAATGAATTTGGATTCGATTATCTAAGAGACAATATGGTAATTTATAAAGACCAATTAGTACAAAGAGGTTTACACTATGCAATAGTGGATGAAATTGATAGTATTTTAATAGATGAAGCTAGAACTCCGCTTATCATTTCAGGACGTGCAAATCAATCATCTGATTTATATAAAAAAGCAGATAATTTTGTAAAAAGGCTTACACCAAAAGTTATAGTAGAAGAAGATGTAAAAGATTTCGACCAAGCGGAAGATAATGAAAATTATGACTACATAGTAGATTTAAAAGCAAAATCTGCATCATTAACATTAAAAGGTATAAAGAAAGCAGAAGAAGCATTTGGATTAGAAAACTTTAATGATTTAGAAAATTCTACTTTAGTACATCATGTAAATCAGGCATTAAGAGCTCATGGAGTAATGAAAAAAGATATAGATTATATAGTTAAAGATGGTGAAGTTTTAATTGTTGATGAATTTACTGGACGTATTATGTATGGTAGAAGATATAATAATGGATTACATCAAGCAATTGAAGCAAAAGAGCATGTAAAAATAGCAGATGAGTCTAAAACATTAGCTACAATTACATTCCAAAACTATTTTAGAATGTATGATAAATTATCTGGTATGACAGGTACAGCTATGACAGAAGAAGCAGAATTTGAAGAGATATATAATTTAGATGTAGTTGAAATACCAACCAATAAACCAATGGTTCGTAAAGATGAAAATGATGTTATATATAAAAACGAAAAAGCTAAATTTAATGCTATTGTAAATAGTATCAAAGAAAGCCATAAAAAAGGTCAACCAGTACTAGTAGGAACTGTATCAATAGAAAAATCAGAAAAACTAAGCAAATTACTACAAAAAGAAGGAATAAAACACGAAGTATTAAATGCAAAATATCATGAAAAAGAAGCAGAAATTGTTGCACAAGCAGGTAAATTTGGAGCAGTTACAATTGCTACAAATATGGCTGGTCGTGGTACCGATATTATTTTGGGTGGAAATAGTGAATTCCTAGCTAAAGAAGAAATGAGAAAAAATAAAGTATCTCATGAAATAATCGAAGAAGCTAACACATATTATGAAACAGAAGACCAAGAAATAATAAAAGCTAGAGAAGAATTTAAAAAATTAGTAAATAAATATGATGAAGAAATAAAAGAAGAAAAAGAAAAAGTTATTCAAGCTGGTGGATTGAAAATCATAGGAACAGAAAGACATGAATCAAGAAGAATTGATAACCAATTAAGAGGACGTTCTGGAAGACAAGGAGATGTAGGTGAATCTAAATTTTATATTGCATTAGATGATGATTTAATGAAAATCTTTGGAGGAGATACTATAACTAAAGTATATAATTCGATTGGTGCAGATGAGAATATGCCGATAGAATCAAGAATTATATCTAAAGCAGTAGAAAATGCTCAAAAGAAAGTTGAAGGAAGAAACTTTACAATCCGTAAAAATGTATTAAAATATGATGATGTTATGAATGCACAAAGAGAAATTATATATGCTCAAAGAAAAGAAGTGCTTGATGGAGCAAATCTACATGATAATATAGTTGATATGATAAATGCAGTTGCTGAAGCTACAGTAAACATGTATATAGAAAATAATGATGGTCATAATGTAAAAATAAATGTAGAAGCATTAAATCAAGAAATTATAAATAACTATGGAATAGACATGTCAAAATATATTAGTGAGCATTCAACAGAACCAGAAAAAATATCTGAAGAACTTATAAAACAAGCAAATGAAAAATATCAACAAAAAGAAGAAGAAGTTGGATCAGATGATATGAGAGAACTTGAAAGAATTGTTATGCTAAAAGTTGTAGACGAGAAATGGATGAATCATATTGATAGCATGGACGAATTAAAAGACGGTATAGGCCTTCGTGCTTATGGACAACAAGATCCTGTTGTAAAATACAGAATCGAAGGTATGGACATGTTTGAAGAAATGATTTCAGATATAAAATCAGATGTAACAAAGATTATAATGAATATCAGACAACAAGGAGAAACTAAAAGACAAGAAACAGTAAAAATTACAGGAGCAGCTCTTGAAGCTATTCATAGTGTGGATGGAGGTTCTAAAATAGGAACAGATGTAGATAAAACTATAAGAAATGAAGGACCAAAGGTAGGAAGAAATGATCCTTGCCCATGTGGAAGTGGGAAGAAATACAAAAACTGTTGTGGTAAAAATCAGTAATAGCATGGGTTACAAGAAATTATACAAATTGACATAAATGCAAAAAATATGCTTTTGTCGCCAATTTGTCGCCAAACAAAATAAAATTGTTGCCAAAAATCCTCGAAAGTACTTATTTATCAATGGATATAGACTTGGCGACAAATCTAAAATATTAAAAAAGTTTAATATTGACTGACATTGTAAAAGATGCCAGTCTTTTTTTGTTCAATCGTTATTTGCAGATTGGAGGTAAAAATAAAATGGTAAATGTAAGAAAGAGAGGAAATGTTTATGAGTACAATTTTGATGTTGCTAAAATTGAGGGGAAAAGAAAACGAATTACAAAATCAGGTTTTAAAACAAAAGCAGAAGCACTAAAACAAGGAACAATAGCTTATAATGAATACTTAAATACTGGTAGGAAATTTGTATCAAACGAAATGAGTTATTCAGACTTTTTAGATTATTGGCTAGATAATCATTGTAAAATAAATTTAAAGTATCACACTATAGAAGCATATAGTAATATAGTTAAAACACATTTAAAACCAAATCTAGGCTTTTATAAACTATCTCAAATAACAAAACCAACGCTTCAAGATTTTTTAAATAAGATATATGTAGAAAAAGCATATAGTAAGAACTTTTTGAACAATATTAGGAAAGTATTAAAATGTTCATTTAATTATGCAGTAGATAATGAATATGTAAAAGTAAATTCAGCTGCAAATTTAAAACTACCTAAATATGACGAGCCACCAAAAGATGTAGCTCATATATTTACAACAGAGGAAATTAATACGATATTAGATAGATTTAAAAATAATCATTGTGTATATTATGCATTTTTAACAGCATATTGTACAGGATTAAGAATTGCAGAAGTATTTGCATTAACTTGGGATGATATAGATTTAAACAATAAAACAATAACAGTAAATAAAAATATATTAAAGAAGAATCAAGTAGGAGGAACAAAACAAAGACATATAAGTGGTAATTCAACAACGGTCTGGTATTTTGGAACTTGCAAAACACAAACTAGTTATAGAACAATTCCTATAGGAGATACACTTGTAAATGCTTTAAAAGAATATAAAGAAGAACAACAAATACATAAACTAAATTATGGAGATATATATATGAAACATTATAAAAAAAATGTTATAAATCCATATAATAACAAACCTGAAACAAAGATAGTAAATGCATACGCTGAAATAGATGTTGCATTACCTGAAGTAGATTTTGTATTTGTAAAGAATAATGGAGTATATGAAGGGACAGATAGTACAAAATATCCATTTAAAGTAATTCATTATGAATTAGGTATTCCTTGTAGGTTTCATGATTTTAGAGATACACATGCAACTAAATTAATTGAATCAGGTGCAGATATAAAAGCGGTTTCTAAAAGACTAGGACATAGAAATATTGATATTACTTATAATATTTATGTAAGAGTGACAGAGAAGATGGAAAATGAAACTGCAAATAAATTTGAAGAAATATGTAAGTGTTTGTAATGGAGGAAAATAGATGGATAAAGTAAATAATGTGATTGATATAATAAAAGATATGACTTTTATAAATAAATTAAGATTTGGAGTTTGTGTTTTTTCAAGTGGATATCTAAATTTTAAATATGATAAAAAGGAATATTACAAGCAATATGATAAACTTTTAAGAGAATGGGATGAAGAATATTCAAAAAGTTTTTTTGATGCAAGAAAATATCCAATAATATTATTTGTACTGGCTAAAATGATGGAGATGAATGAAGGAGAGAAAAATCAAGTAATAATGTGGTTTATAAATAATATATAAAGTTTTGTAGAAGCAGAAATGCTTCTATTTTTTTTGATTTTTTTAAAATTAATGTCCCCTTTTTAGATTTTTTTGTGCTGTTCATTATAGAAGGAAAAATTTTTTTATAAAAATGTAACCTTTTTGAAGTTTCATTTCGCTTTTATTTATAGAGGAATATAAAACTTTTTAAAAGCACATTGAAAATTTAATATTTAAATCATTAAATACAAATAATGAAACTCTTACATAGTCATAGAACGAGCGAGATAATAACCGTCCCACGCAATGAGTGTAAGTCTGTCAGAGACAGACAGGTGGAATTCCTGAGGAGTGATAAAAATCACCATTTAATGATATAAAAAAACAAATAATAAAATTGCAAGTAGAAATTTTGTCGAAACGATTGACAAATCTTGGAAATGATGATATAAGATAGTTGTATTCGATAAGAATACAACTGAAAAATTAAATATAGATATTTCCCTGTTGTAGGTTGAGTCACTATGTAACTTAATGATAAAATAGCGACTGATTTTAAAAATCTAAAAAGTACTTCGCGAGAAAATACTTTCCCTACTGATCGGAAGCCAGAATGTGTAAGAGGCCCTTTGATTCGTCGGCCTATGTTGGTTAAGTGAGTAAAAAGTCCAACAAGTATAAAGAAGTAATGTGTAAGTCGTAAGTGCTACAGATGTCTTATTTAATTCACAGTAAACAATAATATAATAATGTCCAAAAACAGATATGTGTTGGGTTTATTAAAAGATACTTTTTTACAAAGAAAGTACGTTTGTTTATTGCGGATTAAATAGGCTTCTAGGTATCTCTTATGATTTTTTTGATATTTATTCAAAAAAGTCAAGAAAAATTTTATGCAAGTAAGCAAAAATTTTTCAGTAAGAGTAAACGGAACTTCTGTATCATTTAATGGCTTTTTAGGGAGATGTTTTAAAATATATAGATATTGATATAAGGTTTCGTTTAATTCAAAAAAACGAAGCCTTTTTTGTCGTTTAAAGCTACTTGCTGGAAAGGAGGAAAACATGGAAGATTTAAAAATTATTAATGCAGATAATTTATTATACACAACACTAGCTGAAAATGAATTTATAGTAGATGAGATATTGCCTGTTGGATTACACTTGTTTTGTGGAGCTCCTAAAGTAGGTAAAAGTTGGTTAATGCTTGATTTGTGTATTAAAGTTTCAAAAGGAGAAGAAATTTGGAACTTAAAAACAAATAAATGTGATGTTTTATATTTAGCATTAGAAGATACTTATTCAAGATTACAAAAAAGATTATTTAAGTTAACAGATGAGATAGATTCTAATTTCCATATAGCAATAGAATCAAATAAAATTACGAATGGATTAGTAATGCAATTAGAAAATACAATAAAACAATATCCTAATACAAGATTAGTTGTTATAGATACTCTTCAGAAAGTAAGAAAACAAAGTAATGATGTCAATTATTCAGCAGACTATGGAGATATATCAACATTAAAAGCATTTGCTGATAAAAATAAATTAGCAATTATATTAGTTCATCATTTAAGAAAACAAGATGATAGTGATGTTTTTAATAAAATATCAGGCACAGCAGGAATAATGGGAAGTAGTGATACAACATTTATACTAGAAAAGAAATCTAGAGATGATTCGGTTGCAACATTATTTGTGACAGGTAGAGATGTTGAGTATCAAACATTTACATTAAGATTTGAAGAATGTAGATGGAATTTAATAGAAAGGTCTTTTCAAAAAGAACTTGAAATAAAAAATGCTCCAGAGATAGTAGATAATGTTATATCTTTTATCAATGAAAATAAAATGTGGCAAGGAACTGCAACAGAATTATTAGAAATATTAGATAAAAAAGATATAACACCACAATATCTTACTAAAGTTCTAAACGAATATAGTAAAACAATTTTATTAGATAATAAAATAATTTTTACAACATCTAGGACAAGTACAGCTCGTTTAGTAAACTTGAAGAAAGATATTGATGAACTTACAGAGCAGAGCTAAAAATGACATTAGCATTTATGATAATGTCATCAATGACGATGATGACGCTAAATTTATATAGCGGTTGAATCGTCATTGTAGGAAGTCCAGATGGAAAATCTGGCACACCAACTTTTGTAAAAAGTGTAGTGTGTTACACTCATAAATGCGTTTTTGAAAAATGAAGCAGAATTTAATATGGCTATTGCAGAAGATTTTTCAAAATGAGAATGTTAAATATTACTTGTAATATTTAACAGGCGAAGAAGCATATGAGTGTTCTCACGTTTTGATAATATGATAAAAAATTGTAAATTGAAAATTAAATATTGTGGTTATAGTAATTTCATCGTCATTATCGTCATCAAAACGTGTGCTTACAAAGAAAAGCAAGAAAGGAGAATGAGATATGCCATATACAATATTAAGATTTAAAAAAGATAAAGGTGGTGCAATTGCTGGTTGTGAAAGACATAATGAAAGAAAAAAAGAAGCTTATAAAAGTAATCCTGATATAGATATTACTAGAACAAAATATAACTACCACATAATACAAGCACCTAAATACACTTATGGTAGAAAAATAAAAGAATTAATAAAGAAATATGAATGTAAAATAAGAAAAGATAGTATAAAACTTGTTGAAACATTAATAACTGCTTCACCTGGGTTTATGAGTAAACTATCTGAAGAAGAAAAAAGAGAATATTTTGAAAGAGCGACAGAATTTATGAAATCTGAAATAGGAGAAGATAGAATAATATCAGCTGTAGTTCATATGGATGAAAAAACACCACATATGCATTTAGTATTTTGTCCAATTAATAAAGAGGGTAAATTATCTGCTAAAAGTATATTAGGAAATCAAAAAAGTTTATCTGAATGGCAAACAAGATATTATGAATTTATGCACGAAAGATGGAATGAATTAGAAAGAGGGCAATCTGCACAAATTACCAAAAGAAAGCATATTCCAACTTGGTTATTTAAAATGGCAGATAATTTAGATTATTTATACAACAAGTTATCTAATGTAATAGAAAATATTAATTTAATTGGTATGAAAAAAGATAAAGCAGAGGCAATGGAGATATTATCTGAATTTGTGCCAAAAGCTCGTAAATTTTCAGCAAAAGTAAATTCTTATCAAGATTATATAAGAGAACTGGAAATAAAAGTAGTTAATCAAAAATATGATAATAAGGAACTTTTAGAAGAAAATAAAGAACTAAAAAAGGAAATGGGAGATAAAGAATTTGAAACTAGTATGAAATTAATGAATATGCAAAATCAAATCAAAAAATATGAAAAATATATCAAAAAAGTTCCGAAAGATATAATTGAAGAAATTGAGAGAAAAGAAAGAGAAAACAACTATATAAATAAGGAGATGGAATTATGATGAAAACAAATGTAATTGAGGAAAAAATGATTTATACAACACATGAAGTTGCAAAAATATTGCACTCTAGTCCAAATTATATTTATGAACTGATAGAAAAAGGAAAATTAAAAGCTATAAAGTTAAAAAGCTTTAAAATAAGAAAATCTGCAGTTGAAGAATTTCTAAAAGAAAATGAAGGAAATGATCTATCAGATTTAGAGAATATAAAAAGAATAAATGAATAGGAGTGAAATAAATATGTCGAGTATCAGAATAAGAAAAAGAGGTAAAAGTTATGAATATTGCTTTGATATTGGAAAAGTTAATAATAAAAGAAAAAGAATAACAAAGTCTGGATTCAAGACTAAAGCCGAAGCACAAGAGGCAGGGACAGTTGTTTATGAAGAATATATTAGAACAGGTATTGTTGTAAAAGAATGTCAAATGTCATATCACGATTATTTAGATTTTTGGTATAATAATTACTGCAAGATTAATTTAAAATATACTACACAGGAAGCATACAAAAATATTATAGAAAAATATTTAAAACCTTCACTTGGATTATATAGATTAAGTGCAATAACGAGTGTAACCTTGCATAGCTTCTTAAATGAATTATGTAGCAAATATTCTTTTTCTAGAAGTTATTTTAAAAATATATTAAAAGTAATGAAAGGTACTTTTAGAGATGCAACAGATGTTTATGGATTTATAAGATATAATCCTACCTTAACATTGAAATTGCCTAAAATGGAAGAGAATAGTGATTTTGAAAAACATTTATATACACAAGATGAAATTGATAAAATTCTAACAAGGTTTAAAGATGATGATGTATTTACCTGTGCTTTTATTACAAGTTGTTTTACAGGAATGAGACCAGGAGAATTATGTGCATTAACTTGGGAAGATATTGATTTTGAGAGTAAAGTTATAAATGTTAGACATTCTGTTTTTGATAAGAAAAAGAATGAAAACGGTAGATGGTATATTGGCACAACTAAAACAAAAAGTGGAGAAAGACAGATTCATATTAGTCCAACACTTATGAAAGCTTTAGTTAATTTTAAAAATAAACAAATGGAATTAAGACTTTTATATGGTGAGGATTATAAGTATTATCATTTAGAAAAAGTAAAAAATCAATATGGAAAAGTTTTGGAATATCAAATCGTAGAAAATCAATCAAATATTTTATCAATGAAACCTCTTAATATGGTTTTTACAAGAGACGATGGCAAATATTGTGGTACAGATATTATAAAATATCCATATAAAATCATTCATAAAGAACTTGGAATAGAAAATTGTAGATTTTATGACTTAAGAGGAAGTTATGCAACTACAATTTTAAGAAATGGAGTAGAAATACGAGATGTTGCAGATGTGCTAGGACATAAAGATATAGAAACTACAGAAAATTATTATATTTCAAGCACTGATGAAACAAGAAAAAATGTAACGGATTCTTATGAAAATGCAATAAATTTAGATGTTATTGAAGAAATTATAGAATATAAAATTTCTATATAAATAATAGTAATATTTTGCTAGATGATATTAGAGAGTTAGTTGATACAATTAGCTCTCTAAAAGATTTTAAATTTAAATAGTTATATATTGAAAGTTAGTTACATTGTTGTATATTTTTTGGTTTTATGATATAACTATGTTGTATTATTATATCGAATTTATTGGAGGAACAAAAGATGGAAGATAACTATTCAAAGGCATATAAAGAAGTAATTGAAATATTAAATTTTGTACCAAAAGAGAGTGTAGATAAGATACCACAAACAATGATTGATACATTTAAAGCAAAAATGGATAATGAATATGATTTTAAAGTTGATATAAATAAAAGTTTTGAAGAACAGGATTTATTAGAAGAAACAAAGGCAATATTTGCTAATATTTTTAGAGATTATTGGGCAACTCCATATCAAAAAGAAAGAATAGAAGCAAAGGAAAAATATGATAGGCAAAAACTTGAAGAAGAAAAAGCACAAAAGTATAATCCTAATGATTTATTTAAAAAGAAAAATATTGAAAGTGTTATAGGGAATACAGAAAAGGATACTATTGAAAATTCTAATTTGCCAATAGAAGTAAAAAAAGAAAAATTTTATGAAAAGATTATAAATTTTTTCAAAAGAATATTTAATGTATTTTAAAGGAATTATGTATGGAAGAAACTATTGATAAAAAAATAGAAAGATTATTAGATAATGAAGAAATAAAAGAAATTATTGCAACTGCTGGAAAAGGAGAAGTTGCTCCAGTAACGAGAGCTAGTAATTTAATAGGAGAAGTTTATACATATTGTTTTGTTCATAATGATGGAGAAGAAATTGATCCAGATTCTTTAAAAGCATATTTGGAAAGAATGTCTAATGCTTATTTTGAGTGTAGGGGTTCAGAAGATTTAATGCAAGATATAAGAGCCAGAGAATTAAGAAAAAGCATAGCACAAAGATTAAATATTGATTTATCGCAGGGAAGTATTTCAAGAGAAGATGAAATACAAATACAAGAATATTTTTTGAAAAACTATGTAGAAAATGGATATGTTATGCATAGCTTTCCAGGAGCAGCTGAACAATCAATAAGAACTCATGGATTTTCATCTAGTGAAAGAATTTGGGATAACAAAGAGATAATGGAAATTGCACATATTTTTGAAGAAAAAAATGTTATTGCACCTGTTGGAGCATACTCTCATTATTCAGGAGGAGGAATGTATGTAGAGAATAATCCTAGACAGATGTATTGGCATGGATTATCAGCTCCTGAATGGTTTAAATGGTTTACATCAGCAAATCATAATAGAAATTCAAGTAAAATTGATGAGTCACCTTATTATTTAAGAAATTATGATGGTTGTAAACAAAATGTAATGGATTTATGTAACAATGCAGAATTAAATGAAGAAGAAATGCAAAAAGTAATGGAAATGTTTGAAAAGAACTGGAAATTATTAGGAACTAAAAAAATGTGTGTATCATTGATTCCTAAAAGTGTAATCGGCAAAGCTAACATTGAAGATGCAATTATCCCAGGACAATCTGCAATTGAAACTATAAAGACGGTGTTAACTGATGGTAGAAAACAATATAAAGAACATGAGGGAAATGTATTGAAGACAACAGTTACCGAAAAAAATATGTTAATAATGGGATTACCAAATGCCAGTGAAATATTTGGAGAACATGAATTTTCAAGAGAAACAAAAGAAAAATTATACGATCCTAAACAGGTTTTAGATTTAATATATAGGGGAACAAAAGAATCAGGTTTTGAATTAAGTCAAGATAAAATTAATAGTATAATAGAAACATTAAGAGAAGTGCATAATAATAGCCCAGAAGTTGAAGATATAATTCAACAATATAATCAAAGGGTGGCTTTATTTTCAGAACAAGAAATAGGAAAAGCAACAGTTAATGTTCTAACAACACAAAAAGATAAAAGTAAAAGAAAAATGATAATGGATGAAAAAACTTTGAATGAAGTACAAAATGAGCAACAACAATAACGAAAATAAATAATTTAGATTTATGATAAAAAGAATTGATAAAAAAATTTAAAAAATTAGGAGAAATAAATAATCACAATTAAACAAATTGAAAATTTAATTGAAAATTTATTAGAAGATAATAAAGAAAATGGAAAGTATTATATTCATAGAACAGCTATCGGACCAGTTTTTTATGATGTTTCTAACGGAAAAATATATACCAATAAAGAATGTCTTGAAATGTTTCAATCAGATAGTGAATATGTAGATGAATATTTGTATCCGTTTGATAGTGTAGATGTTAATATGTTATTAAAAGAGCATTCGTTAGATCTAGGCTCTGGTTGGAGTATATCAGAAGAAGAATATAAAAAGGTTGTCGAAAGAAATTTTCAGGAGCATATTAGTGAATTTTTTGAAAAAGGGTTATATGCTGTAGAAACAAGTATAGAAAGAACTACTACTTCATTAGAAGAAGGTTCACAACATCAAATTTTATCAGTTCAACAACAAAGAGAACGATTAAGTGAATTGCTTAATAAAATAGGATTCGGAATGAATACAAGTAAAGAAAATGCTTTATTAGGTGCTTTAGCAAATCGTGATGAATTAGCAATTGTAGAAAGTGATTTTGAGGTTGACAATGATGTCGAAAAATTAAAAAGTCGTATGTCAAAGATAAGTGAATTAGTTGCAAAAGTTGATAATAGAGAGGCTGTTGCAAACATAAATAGGATGATTGAAACTATTTATGAAAAAACAAGAAATCCATTGGAAATAGAATACTATAAAATGCAGACATTAGATTTCTCACAATTAAGTAAAGATGAAATTTCTAAACATATAGAAAATTTTGTTTTAAGAGGAAGTTCAACATTAAAAGAATTTATTGAAAAAAGTGATTATCGGAATTATGATAAAATGTTTGAGATGTATAGAAATGGTTTAGAAAGATTATCAAAAGGTGCTTTAATACAACTTAAAGATGATTATAGAGCCAATAATGCAAGTGCAATGGTAAATGGCAAGTTAGCAGATATAAATAGAGTAGTTTCTTTATTAGAGCAAGTTGCACCTTTGGATAAATTAGAAATATTTGGAGAATTAAGCGAAAATGATAGAGAAAAATACAATGCTCTTTTGAGAGAAGTGGTTGAAGCAAAAAGAAAAGTATGTGAAAATTCAATAGTTAATTTAGAACATGATGCCTTTTTAGGAGAAGAAATTGGAAAAACAACTGTTTCAGTAGCTACAGAGAAAAAAGATGAAGCAGGAATTAGGATACAAAGAGATAAACAAGAAATATTACAAATGTCAGAACATAAAATGCAAGAGTAGTATTTAGATATGTTAAAGGTTTTAGATGAATAGTGATTAAAAATTTAATTATAAAGAAAGAAGGAGAATATGGCAGATTATCCAAGTACATATACTACAATAAAAAAAGTATATAGTGAAATAAATAAAAACGGTATAAATGCTTATATGATTGGTGGGATTTCATCAGCTATTCAGGCTGGAATTGATTTATATAGACAAAATGATGATATTGATTTAATGGTATCAAAAGAAGATTTATCACAACTGATTGAAGGTTTGCAAAATATTGGATATAGTGTTGAAGACAAAAGAGGGATTTTGACAAGAAATTATGTAGATTCTGCTGGAGTGTTTCACCCAGCAGACCATGAACTAAACGCAGATATTAATTCTTCAGATATGTTAGGAATTGGTATTTTTGTATTCGAGAGAAAAGAGGGGACAGTAATAATTAATTCTTATGCCTATGAAGAAAATGAAAAAGCTGTTATTGGAAATCAGAGTGTTATGCCTGAAGAATTATTTGATTTAATGTATAGTAGTCAAGATATTGAATATAAAGGAACAACTGTTAAATGTCAATCTAAAGAATTTACATATTTATCAAAATCTAGTGGAAATCGAGAAAAAGATAAACTAGATGCAAGTGTTATTGAACAATATATAGGTGAAGATGAAAAAAAGAAAATTGATAGAATTAAGAAGTTACAAAAAAGAATTGAAAAATATAGAAATACTTATGATAAAGATGGAAATATAATTAGTTCGAAAAAAATGCCAGGAATGGAAGATAAAATTGCTGCATTTATTTCTGGAATAGCTGCTCAAAATCCAGGTTTATCAAATGAAGAACTAAAAAAATAATTTTGAGTAATGAAACAGTAAAAAGATTTATGGAACAAGATGAAGATATACGAAATATAATGAATTTATTAGAAGGTTCTGCGATAGAAGAAGATTTGGCTGAAACAGCAAGAAGAATTACACATAGTTATTATTTTGACGATGTTCCTTTAGATGAAAATAAATCTTTTTCAACACAAGAAATAGGAAAAACAACAATTAATTCTCCAACAAAATTAAAAGATAATGCGATGTCAAAAGTACAAAGACAGCAACAAGAATTAATACAGACTCAAGAGAATCAAGAGACATTGGAGTAATTAATAATTCAGATAAAATAATTATGAAATAGGTGAATATATAATGACAAATGAACAAGTTAATTTTATAGATTATGATAAAATTATAGAAGATATGCCAAAAGAATTAAATCAAATTGAAATGGCAAGATATATTTACATACAACTAGGAAAATATTTTTCATATGATGAAAAATATATAACATCTGAAAATGATGAGGAAAAAAGAGAAATATTTGATAGAGATATTGAAGATATTGAGAATGACAAAGTTGTATGCACATCTCTTTCAAGAATTTATGAAAGATTATTAAAGCGAGTTGGAATAAATGCAAAGACTGTACTAATTCCTGGCGAAAGATTAGGTCATGCATTTACTGAAATAGAAATTGATGGAAAGAAATATTTTACAGGTTTAATTCGTGATTTAATGAATATAAAAACAGGATTTAAGACAAATGAATTTATGATTGATAATCCTGATAGGTTTGGGGAGGATTCTGAATTTACTGCATTATCTGATGAAGAACTAAAAAAAATCGATGATAAAATAGGATACACATATAATCGGTATGTATATGGAAGATTTTACTGAAATGTTAAAACAAGAAATGGATTCTTTAGATGATGTTAGTAGTGAACAAGGGAAAACACTACGAAAAGAGCTAGGAATAGAAGGATTAGATGGAAAGGAACTACTAAAATACAAGATAGATTTTTTAGCTAAACATATGGAACATAGTGATTTGCATTGTATTGAAAAAAGTGACTATTTTCAAGAACTAATAAAAGGCTGTATAGATATGAAAAAAGCACAGGAGTTTTTTAATCTAGCAAAAATTACATGTATAGAAGAAAATTCAAGTATGAGAATTTTATGTGTTTTAACAGATAAGGAAGATAATTCAAAAACAATATATTCGATTTCAGATGGTAAAGAAATTATGCAAGTATCAGTAGAAGAACTTAAACAACAATTCGAATCTGGTATGAGAACATTATCAAAATCAAGAGAAGCGAAATTTAAAGAGTTATTATTTGGAGGTACAGAAAAACAAGAATATTATAGACATAGTCCAATAAGTGATATTGAGTCAATAATGGTAAACGGATTAGATCCCGTTTTAGCAGAAGAAGATTTAAGAACAGAAACATCAGACGAAAGAAAAAAAGTGTTTTATAGTGAAGGTAAAGAAGGTGTTGTAACGTTTGATTGTACTTGTAGAAGAAAATATCGACAATGGCAAGAACATGGAAGAGCGCCAGATGGAATGTCTATGGATGAATATTATCAAGAGCGTGACGGCGAGGATAGAATTTATATAAAATTTGAAGCAGATAATATAGTAAATGAACAGGAGGATAATATTGATAGATTTGCTGATGCATGTACAAGTCAAAAAATTCCAGCACAAAATATTAAAGTTTGTGTGTTAAGAAATAATTCTACAGGAAAGATTACATACAGACGAGAAGATATAGTAACATATATGATGTCTGCATGTTCGATTGAAGACATTAAATCAAAATATTTATTGGATGATAGATTAAGTAATCAACTTGAAGAATATTATGCAGATAGACAAGCAGAAGTAATGGATTTAACTGAATACACATTAGAAGAAATGGAATTACAACAATTCTATGAGCAATATATAGCTATGACTAAAAATAAAATATTTACTCAAGAAGAGATTGGAAAATCTACGGTTAATGTTCCAACAACACAAAAAGATACGAGTAAAAGTAAAATACAAATGGATGAGAGAGCATTAAGTGAATTACAAAATGCAAAACAACAAGAATAAAATAGGTGATGTTATGGAAAATATAGAAGAATTTAATAGAAAAAAAGATATTTTAATAAGAAATAGAGAAAGTGCCTTGCAACGAGTTGAAAAGGCAAAAGAAAAATATAAAAAAATAAAAATGGATGATACTATTGATAAAAAAGAATTAAGGTTAGAAATAGCTGGAAGAACACTTCAATCAAGAGAATATGCGTTAGGGTTAATAGAGAGCCAATTGGAATTCTTAAGACCATCAAGTCAAGAAGATATGGAGTACAGATTAAAACAATATAATGAATTTTCTAAACAAATAAAGGCTGTAGTTCCAGATGATTTGCATTTATGTTTTCATGGATGTCCAATTTATGCAGCAAAGCATATAATAGAGGATGGAGAAATTTCATCTTCGGTTGATAGAGTTGGTTCATCAACTAGTTATGATGCATCAGATCAAGTTTCTGTTACTACAAAAAATACAATAGAAACAACTGTACAGGGATATGCTGGACTAACAGGAAATTATAATCTTCCAGCAGGTTGTATATTTGTTATATTGCCTCAAGATGAAAATGAAATAAAAACAAGTGAAACCAGTATGCTTATTGGAAATGTTTCTTTTAGAGAAAACCCTGAAAGATTATATTCAATTATAACTACTCCAGAAAACATTGAAGTAGTAACAAAATGGGCGGAAAAAGCTAATATAGATATATCTAAAATACATGATTTTGAAGGCTTTATTGCTGAAATTGCAAAACAAAAAAATCTTTTTTCAGAACAAGATATAGGAAAAACAACTATTAAAATAGCTACTACTGAAAAAGATAAAGTAAATGAGCAGATACAGAGTGAAGAAATGAAATTAAAAGTTGAAAAAACAAGAATTTTTAAATAAAGTAGGTAAAAGATATGAATGATATAAAATATAAAAATGAAAAATTTAATTTTGCATATAGAGTGTCAGCAATTATTTACAATGAAGATGAAACGAAAATGCTTTTATTTTACGGAGATGATATGGATTTCTATATGTTACCAGGAGGAAAAGTAAAAGAACAAGAAAATAGTGTAAATGCAATTAAAAGAGAAATTTATGAGGAATTAGGATATGAAAATTTAGAATTTAAATTTGCAGGAGTAAGTGAAGAATTAATTTCTGAAAAAGATAATTTTATTCAAGAAATAACTATAACATACAAATGCAAATATAATGGCGATATCAAAGAAAAATCTTTTAAAAGTAAAGAATCAGATTGGATTAATTTTAAATGGGTAAAAGTTAGTGAGTTAGAAGAATATAATATTCATCCCAGTAAAATTTTATCAATTGTAAATAACTGTAATAATCATATAGTAGAAGAAAAAAATAAATAGTTTCACTATTACTCGTAATAATACTATAATGTACGACTGAAAGTAAAACGATAAGACAGATAAATATAATTTTTAGAAACGGAGATATAAAATAATGAATTTAGAAAAAATAGATAAAAATAATGCTTCAATTATTAAATATTCTAAGACAGATAATGTTTTAAATGACATATGTTCAATTATAGATTCAGCAAGAGATTATGCTTTTCAGTCTGTTAATCTTGCATTAGTAGAAAGAAATTGGTTAATTGGATATAGAATTGCAGAAGAAGAATTAAAAGGTGAAGGAAGAGCGGATTATGGTACAGAAATAATAAAGAAATTATCAAAAAAATTGAAGGAAGAATACGGAAAGGGCTTTGATTCAAGAAATTTATATTATTTTTTTAATTTTTACAAAAATTTTCCAAACATTTTGAACACAGCGTGTTCAAAATCTAATGTTTTACTTTCTTGGAGTCATTATAGAACATTACTACAAGTACTTGATAAAGAAGCAAGAGAATGGTATGAAAATGAAGCATTAGGACAAACATGGAGTGTAATCCCGTTATAGCTGAATTTTTAGGATATTCATTAGATGACAGTTTTACAGAAACAGAACTCGAATCTAGTATAATAAATAATTTACAAAAATTTTTAATGGAATTACGGAAAAGGATATGCTTTTGTTGCAAGACAACAACACATTCATACTGAAAAAGAAGATTATTATATAGATTTAGTATTCTATAACTATATATTAAAATGTTTTGTTTTAATAGATTTAAAAACTAAAAAAATCACTCATCAAGATGTTGGACAAATGGATATGTATGTTAGAATGTATGATGAATTAAAAAAAGCACCAGATGATAACCCAACAATAGGAATTGTATTATGTTCAGAAACTGATGAAGA
>JABLTL010115944.1_pt1 | contig 24718 bp, 18 predicted proteins | sample 7160151 | NCBI WGS metagenome assembly JABLTL01 (sample SAMN14651223, study PRJNA627086) | human gut metagenome | isolation source: feces | host: Homo sapiens
CCGGACAATATACAAAGCTTTTGCCCTTACAGGGCGACTTTCTGATTGTCATTGTACCCAGGGCGGCTGCCCTGGGCTAAGAGCTTCTGCCCCTTCAGGGCGTGTGGGGAAAAAATTGCGAAACTTCAATCATAGATAGCTTAATCTGCTATAGCTGGATTTGCACCTGTTGCAGATCTACCGCCTTGGCAGTTAGAGTACCCTGTCCCTTCAAGACAATTTGTTTTTAGCGTCATGAGCATCAGGTTTTTGTTGTCGTTATTAGGTTTATTCGGTAGCAGGCAGGTGGGGTATTTAAAGCTTCTCAGAACTTTCTCGTATCTTGAGAATCATCGGAACCACCTCCTTATATATCTTATTATCTCCATTGATATTTCTCATGAGCAGTTCGCAGGCTTTTGCACCCTGCTCGTGCGCCTTGTCCATAATGGCAGTAAGACGAGGAGTAACAAAGGCAGCAGCATCACCATCGGTGAAACCGATGATGGCCACATCTTCAGGTATGCGAAGTCCCTTGGCCTTGATGGCATCAAAGGCAGCATAGGTGATGATGTCATTAAAGGCAAGAATGGCATCTGGCGGATTGGGGCCCTCAAGCAGTCGGAGGGTATTGTTGCGAGCCACCTCGAAGTCTATCTTGTCGCACACCACAAGGTCTCGGTCTATCGTGATACGGTTTTCACGCAAAGCCTCGAGATAACCATGTTTGCGTCGGCGTACCATATCCAGATTATTTGGTCCTCCGATGAAGGCTATCCTCTTGGAGCCCGTCTCTATCATGTGCTGAGTGGCTTCCTGTGCTGCAACATCTCCATTAGCCACCACCTGCGAGAACTTGTCTTCGAGACAGCATCGGGCAAAGAATACGAGCGGAATGCTCATGTCATGGAGTTGTTCGAAATGGGAATAATCCACAGTATCCTGTGCCAGACAGGCGATGATGCCTTCCACATGCATATTAAGGAAGTTGTCGAGGGCACGCTCTTCGCGGGTATGGTCCTCATGACTGTTGGCACTGATAACAGAGTAGCCCTGTTTGGAGGCATAATCTTCTATACCATCAAGCACAGCTGCATAGTAATGGGTTACCAAGTTGGGAACGATAACTCCAATGACCCTTGGCGCTTCCTTACGAAGGCTTTGCGCAAAGGGATTGGGACGGTAGTTCAACTGCTTGGCAAGCTCTTTCACTTTTCGTGTCATCTCCTCTCCCACCTCATGGCTGTTTCGCAAAGCTCTTGATACGGTAGCTATGCTCACGCCCAGATGGTCGGCGAGATCTTTGAGTGATGTTCTGCGTGGCTTCATGTGTGGTAAATAAGTTTAAGCTATATATTAATTTCAACATGGCATCTTGCTGCCTTTTTTGTACAGAGATAAAGCAAGCAAGCGCAATGAAAGTTTGCTTTCAAATTGCCGAGTGCCGCCAATCTTTTTGCAAAGATACATCATTTTTTCGTGAATCGAAAACGTTTACGTGCATTTTTTAATGAAAAACATATTAAGGTTTCATTATTTCTTGTAATTTTGCACTCAGAAAAGTAATGAATAGTTGATAATAAGTTAGTTAGAAAATTGGAGCTTAGTGATGTCGTGAGACATTTCTAAGCTTTTTTGTGCGCTTACTTAAAGGCATTGCGCCTGTCGTGCCAATATATCACTCAACTATCGCAGGGTGTGGGAATTTATTGAAGTTAGATATAATATTCTGCCGAGTCGATGAGTCCTGCTCTCAAGGCATACTTGGTCGCTTCATGAGCATTGTTGACATCGAGCTTTCTGAAGATGTTCTTGCGATGAGTATTGACAGTATGAAAGCTGGAGAAACGTTTTTCGGCTATTTCCTTGGTCGTCATACCGAGAGCGATGTCTATCAGAATCTCTGTCTCTGTCTTGGTGAGTTTGACTTTTTCCTCAGTCTTGGCAGGTGGCGGTGCAAGAAGCACCTCCGTCATGTGCTGACAGATAAAGCGATTGCCCTGCACACAATACAGAATGGCAGCCTTGATTTCCGACAGCTGACTATCTTTGGTCAAGATACTGAACTGCATACTGCTTGCTATGAGCACACGTACAAAGTCCACACTCAGGTCTTCGCTGAAGAGCAACCATCGGGTGTGGGTGAATCGCTGGTGCAGGATGAGCAGCTCATCGGCATCGTTGATATCGAAGAGCGTATAGTCAAGCACTACCACCGCATCGTCGTCATCCTTCAGGGCAAGCATCAATTCTGCCTTGTCCTCTACGTACTTCCACTCAATTCCAGGCATTTCCTTCTTATCGCCAACATTCATCTGCTGAATGATGTGAACCAGTCCCATACGGGTAATGTCCTGTCTGTCTGCCAATAAAATTCTCATCGCATGCTTGTTTTTATGTTGATATTTTCTGCCTATACTCATTCACACATTCTCCCATTTAGAATGTCATCGAGAATCCGAAACGTATGCCCCACTTGCTGATGTCCTCATTATTCAGATAGGTGAGTCGGCGCACATACTCTACAGCAAAGAACTTGAATATGTTGTGTACACCAGCCACACACTCCCAGTAGGGTGTATTGTTCATCACGTGCGATTTGCTTGGGAACTTAAACAGTTCCGTATCCCCTTGGTTTTTCTCCAAATAAGGATTGTTCTTATCGGTGAGGTTTCCCCATACGCCTTTCACGGCAAAATATTCACGCCACTTCAGCTTCTTGATGAGCGGAATACGGTTGAGCAACTTGCCGTTCATATCCCACGACAGAGACGCAAACACCTGACGGTCGTTGAGAAACTCCCAGTCTCTCATCAGGCTCACACTCGATTCAGACTCAAAGTACGAGAGGTTGACAGGCGGCAGGATGAGCATCGGGAATGGCACCTTGTTCCATTGAGCCTGTCCCACAGCATGGAAGTCGAGATAACCGAAACTGCCAAGCCACTGACGCTTATAGATACTCACTTTCGTGATGTTGCTGTGATACTGTCCACCCATAAAGCCTTTAAAGCCCATGGTATGCGAGATTCCTATCTCTGGACTGTCGAGGTTGATAGGCAGTCGTTGCTGCTTGGTGTTGACATAGGTGACTCCAGGATTGTAATTGATGCCCACATTGATGTCGGTCATTCTGATTTTCTTCACCTCGTTTCCATCCAGTGTGAAGTAGTGCAGATTGCCTGCAGTACGGTTGCTCTGCCAGCGTATACCGGTATTAAAACGCAGTCCCCAATCGGTCTCGTAGGTAAAGGCGAGCCGCTGTCGATGATAGAGGAACATCTCGTCCTGCGTTGCCGCACGGAAGGTCATGAAGATATTGTCCTTGTTGTGCTGCAGGTTGTCATCGGAAGGCGACATAATGTCACGGGACACCTCAAAGGTAACATTCCGCATCGGGAACTCGAAGGGACTGTTTTTCTTCTTGTTGAGCGAGTAGGTCAACACATGTCCTGTATACCATTCGTTACTCTTCGTACCATAGGCCGCATAGCCGTTCCAGAAGAAATGGGGATTGAGCGCAGCCATGGTACGACCAGCCAGACGAAGACGTATGCCGTCTACATAGTTTTTCGACAGATAGGTGTTGACAGGACCGAGGTCGAACTTACTTTTCTTTCCGCCCGGGCCACTTCCTATCTCCACATAGTTCTCCATGAGAGCCTTTACACCCAGGATGATCCACTTGAAACCTTTGGAATTCTCCATGCGGTGGATGAAACTGTCCATCGACGATTCACTCTTGGTCAGGTCCACCTGCCGGTACTTGTTCCAGTAAGCCTCATCGCGGTTCATGGCATCTATGTCATGCCGCACTTTAGCCTTGCCCTTGAAAAGTACCTTGGGCAGTTCGTCGAAGGAATAGTCGGTAAGTCGGGTGTTGCGCACCACGAGCAAGTCTTGCAGCACCTTGTTGGTATGTATTTCCGCCACCATATCATCCTTGGAAAGCACCCATTCACCATTGTCCAAACGTGTGAATTCCTGCTCTATCTTCATATCCTTCACCCAGTTCACGTCGCTGTTGTGAGGCATATAGAGATTGCATTTCTTGACATGCAGCGTACTGTCGGCTGTCACATACAGTTCGCCACGGAAACCGAAGTCCTGCGAGTTGGCAGGAATAAACTGCAGATGATAGCAGAGGTCGCGCTCCACATAGACCGTGTCCTCAATATAATAATGATAAAAGGAAATAGCCGTTCTGCCGATAGGCGACGGGAAGGGATACTGCAACAGGCGCACATAGTCATCATAGATATCCACATCGGTAAACACGTCTTTCATCGTGGTACTCAGAATCTCACCCGTCTGTATCACCTGACCAATACCATTAGTCTGCTGTCCCTTGATGATATCTTTCTCGCTCTTGGGATCTTTGCGATAGATATGCTGCGATACCGTCTCGTCGACACTCACAGGGAGAGTGAGTTTACCATTATAGGGCGATTTCTCCACCTGGTCGAGCAGATATTGTCGTTTACTGAAAAACTTGCCTTCAAGCTGTTCTTTCGAAAGGTCGTTCAGGGCAAGGGTTATCTTCTGATATTTGTCATACTGATAGTATGGATGGTTGGCCAGATCGGTTTTCTTCTTGGCAGCGATAACGCGGCGCATCAGCTCCACAGCAGGATTGTCCTTGCGCTTGTACTTACCCCGTTTCGACTTCACCACCACTTCATTGAGCCTACGGCTGTCATCCTTTAGTTTTATCTCAAGGAAGTTGGTATTGGCGTCCACCTTCACCGTCTGCGTCTTGTAACTCAAGGCACTCACGGTAAGCATCCAACCTTCATGCTTTTCTATGGAGAAGCGGCCTTCGCCATCGCTCGACACAGCTATTCTGTGTCCTCGGTACTGCACGCTGGCATAAGGTACAGCAAATCCGTCAACGTCGATGACGCGACCTGATATTTTCTGTTGTGCCATCATCTGCTGCGTCAAAGCAACAAGCAGCACAACCATCATATATATGCGGAGTTTAATCTTCATGTCCTAAATACCTTTTTGTTTTTTATAACTCTTCTCTTTCTTGTAATTCTTTCTGTCTTTATCAGGGCACACTCTCCCCTTCACTGATTTTGATTGCAAAGTTATAAATATTATCTGAAAAGAGAGGAAAACTTTTTAATTAATTTAGTTTTTTACCTTATTTTTGGCATATTTGTCGAATATTGGAAAAAACTATTTGGTTATTTAAGGTTTTTGGCGTAATTTTGCAAACTGAACGTTTTCGTTAAGCCAAATGGGCAGAGAAAGTTTGCTTTCACTCTGCCATGGCGAGAAAAGGTGCGCGCAAGCGAACTGCAAAACTTGAGGTCTATATATAATAAGGTGTAAGGGCAAAAGAGAAAAGACTAAAAGAAATAGCAAAAAACAGAAACCAAGATATGAACGATAAAGGCAACCTGACAGACAAACGTCCACCCCTGCTGCCAACGATTATAGGAACAGGCTTAGGCAGCGGTTTCTGGCCTTGGGGTCCAGGAACTGCCGGCTCAGTATTGGGTACGCTGATATGGGCCGTGATAGCATTATTTGCAGGATTGGACGGAACAACATTGCAGACCACCATGTTGCTGTTGACCGTAGTATTCACCATATTGGGCACATGGGCCACCGCACAACTCCAGCCCTACTGGGGCGAAGATCCAAGCCGCGTGGTTATCGATGAGATTGTGGGAGTATGGATTCCACTGTCGCTCATCATACCTTTCGAAGAGGCTGGTCACAAAGCCGACTCTCTCTGGTGGGCTGTGATTGCATTGGTGCTTTTCCGCTTCTATGATATGGTAAAGCCTCTTGGCATCAAGCGCCTTGACCGCATGAAAGGTGCCTTCTACGTGATGGCCGATGACATCCTTGGAGGTGTCTATGCGGCAATCACGATGGTTATTATCAAAATAGCATGGGCATGGGTAAGATAAAACATGAACTATATACTTTCGGCAAGGCAGAGGTTACGGCTTCGATGGGCTCCGCGGTAGACTTCGGTCTGGCATTCATGTTGTCCGACATCGTAGGAATCTATTATGGTCTGGCAAATGCCTTGGGCGTGGCGGCAGGTGGCGTGACCAACTGTTGTCTGAACTACCGTTACGTTTTCGGCGATTCCAATCGCAGGAAAAGAAGTGTGGCATGGCGATATTTCATCGTATGGGCCATCAGTTGGTTACTCAATTCGGGAGGCACCATCGCACTTACCGAGTTTATCAACAGTCACGAGCGCCTCGATATTCACTATCTCATACCCAAGAGTGTGGTGAGCATCCTCGTTGCCCTGTTGGTCAACTATCCTGCCCAGCGCAAGTTTGTATTCAAGCCTGCCAAACAGAAGTCTGCCGAAGAAAATTAAGACATTGAGCTTTCACAAGTTCAGAAGTCAAAGAAGTTGACCAAAACATTCAGAATCAATAACAATTCAAAAAATATGAACTACAGAGATTTCTTACAGAAAGTCATCTATGTGATCATCAATCCTGTCATCAAGGCGATGATCCGTTTGCACATCACCCCCAACATTGTTACCTTCATCGGTTTCATAGGCAATATCGTGGCTGCTGGTTTCTTCGTTGAGGCAGCTCTCACACAGAGTCTGGAACTCTTGGGATGGGGAGGACTCATCATCCTTGCTGCAGGACTCTTCGACATGATGGACGGCCGTCTGGCACGAATGAGTGGAAAAAGCAGCCTTTTTGGAGCATTATGGGACTCGACACTCGACCGCTATAGCGAACTGGTAAGTCTCTTCGGCATCTGCCTTTACTTCTTGCGCATGCAAGACGAGATGGGCTTTTGGATGGGCATCGTCACCTTTGCAGCCATGATAGGCTCAGTAATGGTGAGCTACGTACGTGCCCGAGCCGAGGGACTGGACATCGAGTGCAAGGTTGGACTGATGCAACGCCCCGAACGAGTTGTAGTGACAGCTGTCACAGCCATGCTCACTGGTTGCATGGCAGATATATGGTGGCTTGCCGGCGGTATGATTCTCATAGCCGTACTCGCCAACATCACAGCTTTCTGGCGCATAGCACATTGCTACATCGTGATGAATAAAAAGGAGGCAGAATGACAAGTTTGTATCTCATCGCAGTCTTCGCCCTGCTCATAGCATGGCAGAAGACCCGCAAGTTTGCACTTTATTTCCTGCCATGGCTCATCTTTGCCGTGACATACGACTCCATGCGCTTCTACCCTAATTATATGGTAGGTAGCATCGATGTACGTGGACTTTACGAAGCCGAGAAGTCTCTTTTCGGCATAGCAGCACAGACTCCAACAGAGTTTCAGGCCATTGCCGACCATTCGCAGATGATGACTCCAGGCGAATACTTCAGTGTGCACCATGCAGCCCTGCCCGACCTTATGGCAGGATTCTTCTACCTCTGCTGGGTTCCTGTTCCAGTAGGCTTTGCGCTCTATCTGTTCTCGAAGAAAGAATATCGTTGGTTTGTGCGTTTCTCATGGACATTCCTTGCGGTCAACCTTATAGGCTTTGTAGGCTATTACATCCATCCTGCCTCACCACCCTGGTATGTGATGGAGTATGGGTTCTCCCCCATCTTGGGAACACCGGGCAATGTGGCAGGTCTGGCACGCTTTGACGAGTTGGTGGGCTATCCTGTCTTCCACTCCATCTATTGTCACAATGCTAATGTCTTTGCTGCCGTACCCAGTCTGCATGCAGCCTATATGTTGATCACCACCTTCTATGCAGCCAAGAGTCACCAGCATTGGTTTACCACTGCAGCCTTCGCCATCATCTGTATGGGCATTTGGTGGACAGCAGTCTACTCGGGTCATCACTACATCATCGATGTACTGCTTGGCATCATGACCGCAATCATTGGCATCCTGCTCATGGAGAAAGTAGTTTTAAAAAGATTCCTGAACAGGAATAGCCAAGAAGTACATTAACACCTCACGCGGGTTGAAGAAGCCACAGTTCAGGCAAGCACCTTTTTGAAACAGCGACGGCGTCGATGCTGTTCGCTCTCCAAATATTGCCACTGGTTTCTTACGCCCGTGTTCGACTCCATCTGCGGCATTGCCTCTGCCCACTTGAAACCATACTTATGATACTGCTCTATGAGATGGGCAAAAATGATGGCATTGGCACCCTTGACACGGTAGGCAGGCAACACACCGATGAGCAACAGATCTACAGTATCTGTCTTATGCCACTTGAGCACCTTCAGCAGATGCCACCATCCCCAAGGCAGAAGCTTGCCGTTGCGTGTCTTCTGCAAGGCTCTGGCAAAAGAGGGGAAGGAAACGCCAAAGCCTACCAACTTTCCACCCAGCTCATCTATCTCTTCCTGCGAAACGCCCTGCTCGTCATCAGCTGCTGTCACACTTCGGTCAACCACGCCAACCACCAGATCGAGGTCAGCCATCTTGATGTACTGGTCTATCAACTGGTTGATTTGCTTCTCAGACAACTGCTGGAAGTCGTACAGGTTGGCATAAGTCTCGTTCAGTATCTCGAAGATGCGATGTCCCATACCTTTCTTCACCAACTGACTGCGGCTGAAGCGGTAAGGATGCAGGTTGTATCTTCGTTCTATCATCTGTGCCGTCTTGGCAAACTTCTCGGGTGTCACCTCAGGCACCTTGATGCGATATTCCATCCAGTCGTTATCTTTCTCGAATCCTCCCAAAGCCTCGATGTGCTGAGGATAATAAGGATAGTTGTAGATAACATAGGCTGTGGCAAGACGGTCGAAGCCTTCGATAAGCATTCCCTCACGATCCATATCGGTAAAACCAAGTGGTCCTACCATTTCTGTCATTCCATGTTCACGGCCATACAGCTCCACCGTCTCCAACAAAGCACGCGACACATCAGGGTCGTCAATGAAGTCGAACCATCCGAAGCGAACCTGCTTCTTATGCCACTCCTCGTTGGCACGATGATTGATGATGGCAGCCACACGTCCCACCACCTTTCCTCCTCTCAAGGCCAGGTAATACTCCGCCTCACAGAACTCGAAGGAAGAGTTTCGTTCCTTCGACAAAGTGTTCTCCTCATCGAATCGGATGAATGGAACAGCATACTCATTATCTTTATAAAGATCGCAGTAAAAACCGATAAAAGCATCCATGTCTTTCTTACTGCTCACCTTCTTGATTTCTATCTGATTGCCTTGTAGCATTGTTTCTTTCATGCCGCAAAGTTACAAAGATATTTCAAAATATGCAAATTTTAGGTTTGAAATGTGTTCTGAATAATTAACACTGATTTAGATACATTACACCACACAAGCCTTGGCTTTGTCGGAAAAAAGCAGTACTTTTGCACGCATGAAAAGAGAGACCGACAATTACACATTCCTCACCCATGCCCCAGTACATAAAGTGATATTCACAATGGCTGTGCCTACCATTGTAAGCATGCTTTCTACAAGTATGTACAATCTTGCTGACACCTATTTTGTGAGCAGTATCAACACACAGAGTGTGGCTGCCGTGGGCATCTCCTTCTGTATGATGGCTGTCATACAGGCTGTAGGATTCTTCTTCGGACATGGATCTGGCAACTATATCTCCCGACGTTTGGGAGCCAAGGACACTGACAGCGCACGCAAGATGGCTGCTACCGGAGTCGTGCTCAGTTTCATTTCAGGACTCTGCATCACCATCCTCGGACTGTCATTTCTTACACCACTCTCTCTGCTGCTCGGTTCCACCCCTACCATTCTTCCCTATACAGAACGCTACTTGGGCATTATCCTGCTCGGGGCTCCGATGATGACCATGTCGCTGACTCTCAACAACCAGATGCGCTTTCAGGGCAACACAATGTATGCCATGAAAGGTATTCTGTCGGGTGTGTTACTCAACCTCGTGTTGGCTCCAATACTCATCCTTTATTTCTGTTTGGGAATCACGGGAGCCGCCATTGCCACACTAATCAGTCAATGCTTCGGATGCCTCATGCTTCTTCGAATGACAACCAAGGGACAGAACATTCGTATCGAGCCACGGCTTTTCACACCTACGAAGGCATTCCTGAAGGAGATCATAGCAGGAGGAACACCCTCGCTCTCGAGACAAGGATTAGGCAGTATTTCCACCTTGATGCTCAACGTGGCAGCAGGCTCATACGGAGACGCAGCCATCGCCGGCATGAGTATTGTCACCCGAATAGCCTTCTTCACCTATGCCATCGTCATCGGTTTGGGACAGGGATTCCAGCCACTTTGCGGATTCTGTTATGGCGCACGTCTCTACAGTCGTGTAAAAGAAGCCTTCATCTTCTGTATCAAGTGCGGCACGATCTTCCTTACCGTCTGCGCTGTAGCAGGATTTGTCTCTGCCGAATCCATCATCACTCTCTTCAGAGACGAGAACGAAGTGGTGAGTGTGGGAACAGCAGCCCTGCGCTGGCAGGTACTCAGCTTTCCACTCGTGGCCTTCATCGTATTGACCAATATGCTCACGCAGACCATTAGAAAGCCCATACGCGCCAACCTGGTAGCCGCCGCCAGAAGCGGTCTTTTCTTCATCCCGCTCATCATCATCCTGCCCCATTGTTTCGGACTTCTTGGTGTCGAGATGTGCCAGGCATTTGCCGACGTTTGCTCCTTTGCCCTGGCGGCTCCCATTGCCTGGAGTGCCTTCCGTGATATGAAGAAAGAACAGGCAGAAAAACAAAAAACACCACAAACTTTTGGGAAATAAGAAAAAAATCGTAACTTTGCAACAGATTTTTACTGACACAATTGAGAAATGAGCAAAGACAAGCTAACTCATCAGCTGACAGAAACCATCGAAGAGCTTTCATGCCCCAAGTCGCTGAAAGGTCTGTTTCATCAGCACAGGGACGGGAACCCGCTTCCTTCGGGCAAGGCGCTCGAAGAAATCATCAATTTATCCCGCTCCATCCTTTTCCCCGGATATTATGGTAACTCATCGGTCAACATATCCACTATCAAATACCACATCGGAGTGAGAGTGGAGAAACTCTACGAGAAACTGACAGAACAGATTCTCGCAGGCCTCTGCTTTGCCAACGACTGCGAAAGCGAGACCTCACAAGAACTGCTGCGACAGAGAGCCAAAGCCGGCGTCATAGCAGCCAAAGCCATCATGGAGTTTCCCCGACTCAGAAAGATTCTTGCCACCGATGTGGAGGCGGCCTACGAAGGCGACCCTGCTGCTGTAAGCCAGGGAGAAATCATCTCCTGCTATCCTGTGATCAAGGCCATCACCAATTACCGTATAGCCCATGTACTCTTCGAACTTGGCGTGCCACTCATCCCCAGAATGATGACCGAGCTGGCACACTCTGAGACGGGTATCGACATTCATCCCGAAGCAACGATCGGCAAACATTTTACCATCGACCACGGAACGGGTGTGGTAATAGGTGCCACCTGTATCATTGGCAACAATGTGAAACTCTACCAGGGAGTAACCCTCGGGGCCAAGAGCTTCCCACTCGACAAGGACGGCAATCCTATCAAGGGCATTCCACGCCATCCTATCCTTGAGGATGACGTCATCGTGTACGCCAATGCCACCATCTTAGGACGAATCACCATTGGCAAGGGATGCGTCGTGGGAGCCAACGTATGGGTCACCAAGGATATGCAGCCAAAGACAAAGAAATACAAGAAAGAAAAAACAAGTTTATTAGACATAGAATTCAATAATGGAACAGGAATTTGAACTCATTGCCAAGACCTTCATGGGCTTAGAGCCCGTCTTGGCTGAGGAGCTCACCCAGTTGGGTGCCAACAATGTACAGATAGGTCGCCGTATGGTTTCTTTCACAGGCGACAAGGAAATGATGTATCGTGCCAACTTCCAGTTGCACACTGCCATCCGAGTACTCAAACCCATCAAGCACTTCAAGGCTCGCTCTGCCGAAGAAGTGTACGACGAGGTGCAGAAGATTAAATGGGACGACATTCTCGACGTGAAAAAGACATTCTCGGTCGACTCTGTGGTCTACTCGGAGGAGTTCCGCAACTCACGCTTCGTTACTTATAAGGTAAAGGATGCCATCGTGGACTGGTTCCGCGAGAAACTCGGCACACGACCTAATATCAGCGTTTCCAATCCAGACATCCGCCTCAACATTCACATTGCTGAAGACAAGGCTACCCTGAGTCTCGACTCAAGTGGTGAGAGTCTGCATCGTCGTGGCTACAGACAGGAGCAGGTGGAGGCACCTCTCAACGAGGTACTTGCTGCCGGTATGATTCTCATGACAGGCTGGAAGGGCGAGTGCGACCTCATCGACCCTATGTGTGGTTCTGGAACCATCGCCATCGAGGCTGCCCTCATTGCCCGCAACATCTCGCCAGGAGTATTCCGTAAAGAATTCGCCTTCGAGAAGTGGAACGACTTCGATCAGGAGCTCTTCGACCGTATCTATAACGACGATTCACAGGAACGTGAGTTCGAGCACCACATCTATGGCTATGATATAGACATGAAGGCTGTCAACACAGCGGCTCTCAATGTGCGTGCAGCCGGTATGACCAAAGACATCACCATCGCACAGAAAGACTTCAAGGATTTCGAGCAGCCTGCCGAGAAGAGCATCATCGTGATGAATCCTCCTTACGGCGAGCGCATCTCTACCCCTAACCTCTTAGGCACATACAAGATGATTGGCGAACGCTTCAAGAAGGCCTTTGCCGGCAACGAGGCCTGGGTACTGAGCTATCGCGAGGAATGCTTTGAGCAGATCGGCTTGAAGCCAAGTATCAAGATTCCTGTATTCAATGGAAGCTTGGAGTGCGAGTTCCGTAAATATGTCATGTTTGACGGCAAGATGAAGGACTTCCGCTCCGAAGGCGGCATCGTGAAGACCGACAGCGAGAAGCGAGAGATGGCACAAAAGCACCGTTTCAAGAAGGAGCGTGAATTCAAGAAGCGCATCACCGAGGAAACAGAGAACGAAGAAGACGATATTCGCTCATTCAAGTTCCATACCAACCGCTTTGCCGACTTCGAGAAAAACCGCGAGGACATCCGTCGTGGCAACAAGACACGTTCGGCAGGACGCCGCAACGACGACAACGATGACAGACGTTCTGGCAAGAGTTTCAAGGGAGGCGACCGCAACTTCAAGGGAGGCGACCGTGACTTCAAGCGTGGAGGAAAAGACTTCAAGCGTGGTGGCGACTTCAAAAGAGGTGGCGACTTCAAAAGAGGCGGCAAGGACTTCAAGCGTGGAGGAAAACGAGGCTTCGATAACTTCGGCGATGAGGACTAAAAAGTAAAGAACAAACAAAGAATCATGAATTTTAGAAAATCTCTATACCAAGCTTCACTGGTTACTATAATGGCTATATCTGCAGTCAACACACAGGCACAGGGCGTAGTTCCTGCACAGAAGGGCGATAAGACATTTACACTCGAAGACCTGAACTTCGGCGGCAACAATTATCGCAATATGGTGGCAAAGAACCGCTGGTGCACCTGGTGGGGCGACCAGCTTGTACGTCAGGATGTAGATGCATGCTATCTGGTAAGCAAAACCAATGGCAAGGAAACTAAACTCTTCGGCATCAACGACATCAACCAGTGGATTGCTCCTACCAAGGACGTAAAGGTAAGGGCTCTTTACAATGCCAGGTTCCCCTTTGCAGGCAAGAGCATCGTTATGGTGAGCAACGGCAGCAAGACCTATACCGTCGACTTCAGGAAGCACCGTCTGATCAGCGAGTTGGAGTTTCAAGAGGGCGAAGATCTCCTCGAAGCCAACACTCAGCAGAACGCCTTCGCTTACCTGAAAGGCAGCAACCTGTATGTACGTACCTTCAATGCGGCATCCGAGAACGCGATGACCAAGGAGAAGAAATCGCACGATTTCCAACTCTCTGCTGATGGAAGCCGCGAGATCGTGTACGGGCAAAGCGTTCACCGCGATGAGTTCGGCATATCGAAAGGCACCTTCTGGAGTCCCAATGGTGAAAGACTGGCTTTCTATCGCATGGACCAAAGCATGGTGACCGATTATCCTCAGGTCAACATACCTGAGATAGGCTTCGATCATCCCGAGACACAGAGTTGCATCGCTACTCCCGCTCCCGACAAATATCCTATGGCTGGCGAGACCTCTCATCAGGTCACCGTGGGTGTGTTCGACTGTCTTACAGGAAAGACCATCTATCTGAAGGCAGGCGACCCTACCGACCGTTACTTCACCAACATAGCATGGAGCCCCGACAGCAAGACCATCTATATGTTCGAGGTCAACCGCGACCAAAACGACAGCCGCCTTACTGCCTATGATGCAGAAACCGGCGAGAAGACTGGCGAGCTCTATCGCGAGACCGATGAGAAATATGTAGAGCCACTCCATCCTATCATGTTCCTGCCTTGGGACAGCAACCGTTTCATCATGCAGAGCCGCAAGGATGGCTACAATCATCTTTATCTCTGCACTTTGGGCAAGCATGGTAGTCGCATGGCAAGCAACACCGAGTCGCTCGACATCCGTCAGCTGACTTCTGGCAAGTGGGAAGTGATGGAAGTGCTCGGTTTCAACAGAAAGCGCAAGAGCATCATCATAGCCAGCAACGAGTGCTCACCTATTCAGAGAAACATCTTCTTAGTAGACACCCAGACTGGCAAGCGCACCATGATGGACGACTGTGGCAAGGGATGGCACAATGCCACCCTGAGCGAGAGCGGTCAGTTTGTCTATGACAACTACTCTACTCCTAATGTGCCTCGCAAGATAGCCATCGTGAATACAGAGAATGGCAAGCGCACAGCATACTTCACAGCCGAAAACCCATGGAAGGGCTACAATGTACCGGAATACAGCTGCGGCACTGTCAAGGCGGCCGATGGCGAGACCGATCTCTACTGGCGCATGGTGAAACCCACCAACTTCGACCCTGCCAAGAAATATCCCACCATTATATATGTATACGGTGGACCTCATGCCCACAACGTAGATGCCCGCTGGAACTACAGCAGCCGTGGTTGGGAGACCTACATGGCAGAGAAGGGCTATCTGCTCTTCATCCTCGACAACCGTGGAAGCGAGAACCGTGGCAAAGCTTTCGAACAGGCCACCTTCCGTCAACTCGGACAGATAGAGATGCAGGACCAGATGAAGGGTGTGGAATATCTCAAGACCCTTCCCCATGTGGATGCTGACAGAATAGGCGTTCACGGATGGAGTTTCGGAGGATTCATGACCATATCGCTGATGACCAACTATCCTGAGGTCTTCAAGGTAGGTGTGGCAGGAGGACCTGTTATCGACTGGCACTGGTATGAGGTGATGTATGGCGAACGCTATATGGACACACCACAGACCAACCCTGAAGGCTACAAGAAAACCTCCTTGCTCTACCAGGCCAAGAACCTCAAGGGCAAGTTGCAGATCATACAGGGCTTGAACGATGTGACAGTAGTGCCACAGCATTGCCTCACCTTCCTCAAGGCATGCATTGCAGCCGGCACACAGCCCGACTTCTTTGTCTACCCTGGCGAGCCTCACAATATGCGAGGACATCAGAGCACTCATTTGCACGAGCGCATCAGCCAGTATTTCTTCGACTATCTGAAGTAAGAGAAGCTATCTGCTTTTTTAGTAGCCTCATCGACCATCACCCACAACTCTACAAAAAGCTCGACCAAATAGCCATCAGGGGTTGGCTCAACATCTATTATGACATCTACAAACAATATTTCGGCAAATAACGCTTGCCTTTTCACCCTTTTTTAGTAACTTTGCAGCCGAAAAAGAGTAAAACAGGAGAGGTGTTCCAGGAGTTAATATCTCCTGACTGACATACGAAATAAAAATAATAACAAACAATAACTTACAGCAAATGAAAATTTTATTGTTGGGAGGCGGTGGCCGTGAGCACGCCTTAGCATGGAAGATCGCCCAGAGCGAGAAGTGTGACAAACTCTATATCGCACCAGGCAATGCCGGTACGATGAATGTCGGTGAGAACGTAGACATCAAGGCCGACGACTTCGAGGCACTTAAGAATTTCGCCGCAGAAAAGGGTGTCGACATGGTGATAGTAGGTCCTGAAGACCCATTGGTAAAGGGTGTGTACGATGATTTCAAGGCTGACCCACGTACCAAGAACATCCCTGTCATCGGTCCATCAAAGGCGGGTGCCGTGCTTGAGGGAAGCAAGGATTTCGCCAAGCAGTTCATGAAGCGCCACAACATCCCTACAGCCAAATACGAGACCTTCGACGGCACCACCGTCGAGGAAGGCTTGAAATTTCTCGAGACCCTGAAGGCTCCTTACGTACTGAAGGCTGACGGACTCTGTGCCGGCAAGGGTGTCCTCATCCTCCCTACCCTCGAGGAGGCCAAGAAAGAGTTCCGTGAGATGCTCGGCGGTATGTTCGGCAACGCCTCTGCCCGTGTGGTCATCGAGGAGTTCCTCAGCGGCATCGAGTGCTCGGTATTTGTACTTACCGACGGCAAGAACTACAAGATCCTGCCCGAAGCCAAAGACTACAAGCGTATCGGTGAGCACGACACAGGCCTCAACACAGGCGGTATGGGAAGCGTCACACCTGTACCTTTTGCCACCAAGGAGTGGATGCAGAAGGTTGACGAGCGTATCATCCGTCCTACCGTAGAGGGTCTTGCCGAGGAGAACATCGACTACAAGGGTTTCATCTTCTTCGGTCTGATCAATGTAGAGGGCGAACCCATGGTCATCGAGTACAACTGCCGTATGGGCGATCCAGAGACCGAGAGTGTGATGCTCCGTCTGAAGAGCGACATCGTAGACCTCTTCGAAGGTGTGGCTGAAGGCAATCTCGACGAGCGCAGCATCGAGTTCGACGAGCGTGCGGCAGTCTGCGTGATGCTCGTCAGCGGCGGTTATCCTGAGGCTTACAAGAAGGGTTACCCCATCGAGGGCATCGACCAAGTAGAAGGCTCCGTTGTGTTCCATTCCGGTACTGCTCTCAAAGACGGTCAGGTAGTAACCAATGGCGGACGTGTCATCTGCGTGAGCAGCTATGGCAAGGACAAGGAAGAGGCACTGAAGAAGAGCTTCGCCGAGGCTCAGAAGATTCAGTTCACCGACAAATACTTCCGTTCCGACATCGGACAGGACCTTTAAGACAATGTTTAATTAGTAGTGATTAATGATGAATCAGGCCGATGTCCTGTCGTTTGCCTCACAAGCAAACATGAGTCACTAATCACTAAACACTAATATAGATGTTAAGACATAAGACCTTTCAGAACAAGATAGCGGTAAGCCGCTTCTCGTTACCAGTAACAGCAACCCTTATCGCCATGATATGGGTTGCTGTAGGTTTAGTACAGAGTGACATCTGGACTGAGCTGGCGTTTGCACTCGCCTCTACCCTTCTCATGGTAGAGCTCAACAACCGCAATGCCCTGATGCGTACCTACAGCCGCATGGTGTCGTGCAGTTTCCTGACACTCCTGTCGGTCACCTCACTCCCCGAGCCGTCGCTCCATGCCAACGTGGTGACCCTCTGTTTCATTGCCTTCACCCTACTCATCTGGAACGGCTATCAGGACCGGCAATCCACGGGCCGCACCTTCTATGCCTTCGCCTGTTTGGGCATAGCCTCGATGGAGTTTGTACAGATACTCTATTATCTGCCCATACTGTGGGCGATGATGATGTTCTTCACCAACTCCTTCAGTCTCCGCAACTTTGCAGCCTCCATCCTGGGAGTCATCATCCCCTACTGGTTTGCGGCAGGATTCTTTGTCTATACCAACAACATCGACTACCTCATCGCTCATTTTGCCAGTTTCATCGACTTCCACACGCTGTTCGACTATTCCATGATAACCGTGCATCAGTTGGTGAACCTCAGCTTCATCACCCTGCTGGCGGTCATCGGAGCAGTCCACTTCCTGCGCACCAGCTACGCCGACAAGATTCGTACCCGCATGATCTACGAGTCGTTCATCATGCTCGACATCGTCAGCTTCCTCTTCCTCGTACTCCAGCCTCAGCATGAATACGAACTCGAGGGCATCATGATAGTCTGTACAGCACCCCTCTTCGCCCATTTCATTACCTTCACCAAGGGTAAGTTGTGCAACATCACCTTCATCACCATCCTTGTGATGGCTGTACTGCTACTGTTGTACAACCTCCTGTTTTCCCCCGTCATGCTGTTATGATAGCCTGGCTTATTTCGTTCCTGGTAGAATGGGGCTACTGGGGCATGCTCGTGGCAGCATTCCTTGCCGGAGCCGTGGCAGGTCTTGTGGCCATCACTCCAGCGGCAGGCAGTACCGACATTTTCGGAGCTTTCTGTATCGGTATTATCTCCACCATCGTCTGCTTCTTCATGGTGGCAGTAGTGAAGGAGAAGTTCAGATACGACGATGCGCTCGACGCCTTCGGAGTACACGGCATGGGCGGTATTCTGGGATCTGTCCTCACCGGTGTGTTCGCCACTCGTTACGTCACGGGTGCCGACGGCGTTCAGGGCGCACTCTATGGCGACTGGCACCAGCTTTGGATTCAGGTGGTAGCCACCGTGGTGAGCATCCTCTACAGCATCGTGGTCACCTACATCATCTTCAAGGTAGTGGACAAGACTGTCGGCGTGCGTGTGGACAAGCGAGTAGAAGAGGAGGGCCTCGACATCTACGAGCATGGCGAGAGTGCTTACAGCAACTGATTTTTGTAACATCTGAACCCATCGGCGGTTCGATCGTCGGTAGATATATAGAGAGAAGGGGTGCCGTGAGTGGGACGAGAAATGATCTTGCTCCGTTCACGGCACCCTTTCTCTTTTTCTGTCTTTGGCGCATGGTTTCCCCAGTAGAACTCCTGTAACGACATTGTAGCATTCTTTATGGCCTAATTAAAATCGCTGTAACCTTATTGACACATGATAGCCGTACTTTTGCACCCGGAATTTAACAAAAAATATTTTATAGTCATATTTTAAAAAAAGAAAATGGAAAAGAAAATTTCGGGAAAGCATGGCAACAGAGTTGCTGTGATGAAAGAGAGAATGGCAGCTGTGGTTTTGGCTTCAGCATTATTGTTGGGCGGCGGCTTGACAGCAAAGGCTCAAAACACGGCAGTAACCACCTGCTCGCAGAGTGCGGCGACCGCCATTCAGCAGAATCCTAACTGGAAGGTGAATGCTGCAGAATGGCAGAAGCTGAAGGGCGAAATCACACTCTACATGACCAACGACATGGGCCGCAACGGCTATTACGACCAGAAACCCATTGCCGAACTGATGGGCGAGATGGCCGACGTGGTAGGTCCTGAGTGCGTGATAGCCGCAGGCGACATTCATCATTTCAACGGAGTGGCTTCCACCCAGGACCCATTGTGGCTCACCAATTACGAATGGGTTTACTCTCATCCCGAACTGATGCTCGACTGGTTTGCCGTTTGCGGCAACCATGAGTATCGTGGCAACACACAGGCTTTCATGGACTACGGCAAGGTGAGCCGCCGCTGGATGATGAGAGAGAAATATTACACCAAGGTGTTCGACCACAAGGGAACCACCCTTCGCGTGGTGTTCCTCGACACCACTCCTCTCATCGACTCTTACCGCAAGGCCTCTGCCAAATATCCCGATGCCTGCAAGCAGGACGTGGAGGCTCAGCTCGCCTGGCTCGACGAGACCCTGAAGAATGCCAAGGAAGACTGGGTGATTGTAGTGGGCCATCATCCCATCTATGCCTACACCACGAAGAAGGAGAGCGAGCGTCTCGACATGCAGAACCGTCTGTTGCCCGTACTCCATAAATATAATAATGTGGCCATTTACGCCTGCGGACACATCCACAACTTCCAGCACATCCAGAAGAAGGGCGACAACATCGACTACGTGGTCAACTCCTCTTCATCTCTGGCCCGTCCCGTGAAGCCTACCGATGGTACTGTGTTCTGCAGTTCGGCCGACGGTTTCTCGGTCATTTCAGCCGACAAGAAGCAGCTTCGAATGTCGATGATCGATAAGGACGGAAAAATCATCCACACCATAGAAAAGGTGAAGAAGTAAATTCAAATCGAAAAAATCATTATACAGGAAAATTTTATGAATCTCAAGAAAGTATTATTCTCGGCCCTGATGCTGACAGCCACAGGCGCAGCAGTCGCCGTGACAGAACCCGAAAGCAATGTCCTGATGGGCGGAGTCATCAGCGGACGTGTTGTCGACGCAGAGCATCAGGCTTTGCCAGGAGCAACCATCATGGTGGAAGATTTGCATACAGGAGTAACAAGCGATGTGAACGGTTTCTACACCCTGCCCAACATGAAGCCCGGAACCTACAAGGTGAAGGTGTCCTACGTGGGCTATTCGCCCAAGACCTACGTCATCAAGCTGGTGGGCAAGAACGTGGAGCGAAACATCATCCTGAGCGAGGGCAACGAGCTCAAGGAAGTGGTGGTGAACGGAGCCTTCTATGGTCAGCGCAAGGCCCTGCAGATGCAGAAGGAGAACATGGGTGTGACCAATGTGGTGAGCGCCGACCAGGTGGGCAAGTTCCCCGACTCCAATATCGGCGACGCCCTGAAACGCATCAACGGCATCAACGTGCAGTACGACCAGGGTGAGGCCAGGTTCGGACAGGTGAGAGGCACTTCTGCCGACCTTACCTCGGTGACTGTCAACGGCAACAGAATGCCTTCGGCAGAGGGCGACACCCGCAACGTGCAGCTCGACCTGATTCCTGCCGACATGATTCAGACCATCGAGGTGAACAAGGTGGTGACCTCCGACATGGACGGCGACGCCATCGGAGGCGAAATCAACCTCGTGACCAAAAACACCCCCAGCCACCAGGTGCTCAACTTCAATGTCGGTTCAGGCTACACATGTATTAGCGGCAAACCACAATGGGACCTGGCAGCAACATGGGGCAACCGATTCTTCCAGAACCGACTGGGCATCATGGCCTCTGCCTCTTATCAGTATGCTCCCGGAGGTTCCGACAATACCGAGTTCGAATACGAGGAGAACGACGACAAGGAGATAGAGCTCAAAGAGGCTCAGGTGCGCCAGTACTACGTCACACGTGAGCGTCAGAGCTACTCCCTGGCTTTAGACTATAAGTTCAACCCCCTGCACAAGATTTCGTTCAAGGGCATTTACAATCGTCGCAGCGACTGGGAGAACCGTTACCGCATCAGCTACAAGAAGCTGAACAGCAAGGCTTCCAAGCAGAGCGTCGTGTTCCAGACCAAGGCGGGCTCGTCTGACCAGAAGAACGCCCGACTGGAGTTGCAGCAGACCATGGACTACACCCTCGACGGAGAGCACCAGCTGGGCAACCTGAAGATGGACTGGGCTGCCAGCTACTCGCGAGCCACCGAGGAGCGACCCAACGAGCGCTATGCTTCCTATAAATATAAATATGGTAAGAGTGAAACCGAGTTCATCGACTTCGGCGACGGCTTCCAGGACGTGGGCGACAAGCAGCCTTACTACGCCAAATCGCTCCCATCACTCGACGACAGCCACTGGGTGCTCGACGAGCTCAACAACTCCAACCAGGACATCGTGGAGAACGAGTGGAAGGGACGACTCAACTTCACCCTGCCGCTCTGCAAGGGTCTCTACGGCAACACCCTGAAGTTTGGCGCCAAGTACACCAGCAAGAACAAGAAGCGCACCACCTCATTCTTCGACTACGACCCCGAGGAGGTGCTGGGCGACGACTGGCGCAGCAACACCTCGCTGCAGATTCGCGACGGCTTCATGCCTGGCAGCCAGTATCCAGCCAACTCGCCATTTATCTCGATCAGCACGTTGGGCAAAATCGACTTCAGCCAGTATGAGGGAACAGAGAACTACGAGGAGGAAGCCGGCAACTATAAGATCCGCGAGCAGATAACAGCCGGTTACCTGCGCTTCGACCAGAAGATAGGCAAGAAACTCTCAGCCACCCTGGGTCTGCGCGTGGAGCGTACCGACCTGAAGACCAGCGGCTACAATGTGGACATTCCCGAGGACGGCGACCCAACCATGAAGCCTACAGGCGACATCAAGAGTCACTATACAGACCTCCTGCCAAGCCTCTTGCTGAAGTACAAATACTCGGACGACGGAAGCCTCAGAGCCTCCATCACCAAGACCATCTCGCGTCCTAAGTATTCGGCACTTATCGCCAACAAGACCTTCAATATTGCCGACGAGGAGGCTACCATCGGCGATCCTAACACCAAGCCGGCAAGAGCGCTCAACATCGACCTCTCTGCCGACCACTACTTCAAGAGTGTGGGACTGGTGAGCCTGGGACTCTTCTATAAGGACATCAAGAACGTGAACGTGGAGTGGGCTTCCAACAAATACTTGGGCAGCGACCTCGGACTCTCGGGCGACAATGCCGACAAGCAGTTTGCGGTGACTCAGAACATCAACGCCTACGACGCCCGTGTGTATGGTGTGGAAGTGGCTTATCAGCGCGACTTCGGTTTCATCACACCAGCCCTGAAATGCCTCGGCTTCTACGGCAACTACACCTACACTCACAGCACCACGCGCAACTTCAATGAGCGCCTCGGCATCGAGGACGGCGACGACGTGAAGGTGGCAGGCTCGCCTGAGCATACTGCCAATGCCTCGCTCTTCTTCGAGAAGTGTGGACTGAGCCTCCGTCTGTCTTACAACTTCGCTTCTTCGTTCATCGACCAGATGAGCACCAGCCGTGCTCTCGACCGCTACTACGACAACGTGAACTATCTCGACCTCAACGCCAGCTACACCTGGGGAAAGAAGCAGAAGTTTACAGTCTACGCCAACGCCAACAACCTGCTCAACCAGCCTTTGCGCTACTATCAGGGTGAGAAGAACCGCACCATGCAAGTGGAGTACTACGGTGTGAAGATCAACGCAGGTATTAAGGTCTACCTGTAAGGGACACAATCAGCACGCCCTGAAGGAGCAGCAGCAGGCCTTGCCGACCTCGTGTCCTGCATCATTCCAGGCGTCGCCTTGGTGTGGAGATGGATAAAAAGCCATTCGAAACTTCAATAATTTTTTTGCCGGTTGCCGGAAAAAATGTAACTTTGCAGTCGTAACATTTTCAAAAGACTCAAAGCTGCATTTATGAAAAGTCCCCAAACCATCGTCGCCCTTACGGCAGCAACCCTGTTGCTGGTTGTGCTCTTCGTGCTCAACCTCGCCATGGGAAGCGTCAGCATTCCCCTGGCCGACGTATGGGCAGTTCTTACAGGAAACGTTACGGGAGAAGCGTCCGACACCTGGCGCTTCATCATCATAGAGTCGCGACTGCCTCAGGCCATTATGGCGCTGATGGGAGGAGCGGCTCTTGCTGTTAGCGGACTCCTGTTGCAAACCACCTTCCGCAATCCTTTGGCGGGTCCCGATGTTTTTGGCATCAACAGCGGAGCAGCCCTTGCGGTGGCAGTCGTCATGTTGGGCATGGGCGGCAGTCTGTCGGCAGGATCGCTCTCCCTGGCGGGTTATGCGGCGGTACTGTTTTCGGCTTTGGTGGGTGCCTTGGCGGTGACGGCGCTCATCTCGGCCCTTTCGGCTGTAGTGCACAGCAGCACCATGCTGCTCATCATCGGTTTGATGATCGGTTATCTGGCCAACAGCGCCATCACGCTGCTCAACTTCTTTGCCACGAGCGAGGGCGTGAAGTCTTACACCGTCTGGGGAATGGGCAGTTTCGGCAACGTCTCGCTCGCCAGCATCCCTGTGGCAGCCGTGGTGATCGGTCTTTTCCTCCTGGCGGCATTGGCGCTTGTCAAACCTCTCAACGCCTTTCTCTTGGGCGAGCTGTATGCAGAGAACCTGGGTTACGACACCCGCAAGCTCCGTCTTCTACTGCTCCTTGTCACAGGCGTTCTCACCGCCACGGTCACCGCCTTCTGCGGTCCCATCGCCTTCATCGGTTTGGCCACGCCCCACATCGCGCGTCTCTTCGTCACGACCGAGAATCATCGAGTTCTCTTGCCCTCCACGATGCTCTTGGGTTCGGTCATCGCCCTGCTGTGCAACTGGCTTTGCGCCCTTCCCACCCAGAACGGCATGATTCCCCTCGGAGCAGTCACCCCACTTCTTGGTGCCCCCGTCATCATCTACGTGCTGCTGAAAAGGAGGTAGTGTAACATTATCTTCTTGTTTTGTAAAAGGAAAAAACTCATAGAGGCAGCACGCCCTGAAGGGGGCAGAAGCTCTTAGCCCGTACATAAACTACTTGCGGAACTTGAGTAAAGTTCAATTAATGTTTCATTGCGCATGGTATTTTCAACGCTGAGTGTTGACTCATACTCCTCTAAAATTCCCCTTTAGCGGTAGAGATTTCTCTGAGCCAAACAGGGGATCATGGGAGCGAATGTGACGATTGACGCATTCGCTCCCATGTATTTTGCATTCGCTCCCACGAATCTCTGTTTCGCTCCCATGAACGTTAGATTCGCTCTGGCAGAATCGTCTGTAATCCTTAAACAGAGTGGGCTCTCTGCTTCTTCTCTTCTGAGGTTTCTCAACTTCTCTCTTCTGAGAGTGAGGTAATCTCAGCTTCTTTCTCTGCCATTTCTCGTTGGACAGTGAAAGCACTTGTTCTATTTCTGCATCTTTGGCCATATGTTTGTTGTTTAGATTTCGATTGCAAAGTTCGGCATTTTTTTTGTAACCGATGTTATCTCCTATATGAGACAACAACGTTAATTATGTTATGAAAGTTTAGTATCTCTTAATTCTCGGAGCGTTTTTTTCCATCATGCCAAAATGCGGAAAGACACCAGGTTGGTGTCAGCTATGCGGGCAGGAGCCAGAATGC
>JABLTL010134485.1_pt1 | contig 24699 bp, 5 predicted proteins | sample 7160151 | NCBI WGS metagenome assembly JABLTL01 (sample SAMN14651223, study PRJNA627086) | human gut metagenome | isolation source: feces | host: Homo sapiens
CTTTGGCGTATACTTAAGGGCAAATGGATAAGACCGATAGATTACGAGACTACGGACTCGCTTTTCTATTGTACGAACAGGGCCTTGGCGTCTGTGGGTACGAACTTATTCGTGAATTATTCATATTTGTAAAATTAATTTTGAACAGTTACTTAACAATAAAAAATATAATAAACAAAAAAAAGAGAATTAAAGAATTAGTATTTAACATTATCAATTTACAAACTTATATGTATATGAAAAAGTATATTTTTCTTGCAGCTTCTGCATTGACCCTTGCAAGCTGCACAAGCGATGATTTTCTTGGTGACACCCAAGGAAATGTACAGTCTAACACTTCCGCTATTAATTTCGATGGTGGTACTGGTAAAATTTCACGTACAACAACTCAAACAGGAGAAAATGCAGCCACATCTCTTGGAAACAACTATGTTGTTGTTGGTTTCAAGGGTAATGAAACAACCAAAGCAAATGCTACAACTTATGCATTTGACCATTACAATGTAAATTATAAAAAACAAACTGCAGGTACAACAACATCAAATACAGCAGACTGGGAATATGTTGGTCAGGATATGAAGGTGAAAGGTACTAATCCTGCTGCAGCTCTTGCAGAGAAGGCACAGACTCAGACTATCAAGTATTGGGATAATTCTTGCAGTTCTTATGACTTTTTGGCTTTTTCTATGGGTAAAGGTTATACAAGTACAGAAGCAGGAACCCCTGAGTATGCAACACCTTCTCAAGTAGCCAAAGACAAACTTGCTTCTGCTGCTTATACACTTAAAGGCAATGTTAATACTCTCAGTGAATGCTATATTTCAGACATAAAAACTGTTAAAAAAACAGATTACAAAGCAAAGGCTGTTGAAATGCAATTCCGTCACCTTACAAGTAAGGTCCGTATAGCTCTTTATGAGAATGTTCCTGGCTATGTTATCAGCGATGTTAAATTTCACGCTGATGCTTATAGTAATGGCGAGTACACAGAAGGCGAAACAAAAGGTATCCTTTATGGAACATTTAACAATGCGGGTACTTTAACGGTATCATTCCCTACTACAGGTACAAACAACTCGTCGAATACTGACTATAATAAAGCTCACGTAAGTTTTTCACCAAATGAAACATCAGGAAGTATTAATAATGTAAAATTTGGTGAAATAACATACAAATGCCAAGAAGAAAATCAAATTCCAGCCGATTCTAAGTTTCTTAGTCAAAGTGCAGCAACACCTTCATACTGCGGCGAATATATCAATGTTCTTCCAGCTGAAACAAATAGTCAACCAGCAAATCTTCGTATAGACTATAAGTTGACTGCTACAGATGGTTCTGGCGAGGAGATCAACGTAAAGAATGCAACAGCAACCGTTCCTGCTAAATATACAGCATGGAAACATGGTTATGCATATACCTATATCTTTAAGATTGCAGAAAACACCAACGGTACAACAGGTACACCTGGTACTGATGACACAGGTTTAACTGCAATCAGCTTCAACGCAGTTGTTCTTGATGATGAAGAAACAGGAAAGCAGGAGACAATCACCACTGATTCTGATCCTTCTATTACAACTTATGGATTCAAGGATGGTAAGGTAACTACAAATGGTGATGAATATAAATCAGGTACAGAAATCTATGCTACAGTACATGTACCTGAGACAACACAGGTAACGGAAACTGGTACAACGAAGGTTCCAGCAACAACTGCTGCACCTCAGGCATTGTACACTGTAACTATCGAACCAGGAGCTGCCCAGACTATTAATGAGGCTAGCATTGCCAATGCTCTTACTAAGCAGCCGGATCAAACAAACGGTAACACATGGACAATTACCGATGCAAACAATAAGAAGATGATAATCACAAAGGTAACAACAGGAACTGAGAAAGTTACATCTGTTCCAACCGAAGATGGTCATAACCTTGAAGTTAACGCCCTCAAGTGGAAAGGTACAGCAAATACTATATACGCTGTTGAATATACTGACACAAACAACAATAACAAGAAGGCATACAAGATTGTTATTGTTAAGGAATAACAGAACTTTTTGCCCCAAAAACTCGGGAGCAAAACTATACTATTAAGGCCGGACGGGGTTGAATGTTCCCTGCCCGGCTCCTATGATAAAAAGCAAGAAGAAAATGAAAGTATATCGCATCCTGACCATACCATTCTTGGCACTATGTCTTATTTCCTGCGCTGGATCGGGGCAGGAAGAACCGGATGTGCCTACTCAACCGGAAGAACCGAAGGGAGTAAGTATCTCTTTCGGAGGAAATAGCGGAACATGGCAAGATGCACCTACTACCCGTGCTAATAAAGAAACAGGACTGGAAACTATTTCCAAAACCTTCAAAGTATGGGGATATAAAACCACAGGAGGAAATTACACCAGCGGATTCGATCAGTCCCAAAACGTAATGGATGGATATACCGTCAACTGGACACAACAAACCGCCAATACTACCTCCAGCAATACTGCCGATTGGGAATACGTGGGTATCGCTAATCAAACTATCAAATACTGGGACTATTCCGCTACCAGCTATCGCTTCTTCGCCTATAGCAGCCCGACAGCAGCCGGTAACAGTTCAGTCCCGTCTTTCCAGGAACCTACATCGATAAAAGGTTCCACAGCAAAATATGCATCCTTCTCTATCCCATTCACTTACAAAGAGGATGCCACCGCAGTTACCACCCCATATATCTCAGACCTCTGGCTGTCAGACAACCAGAACTTCGAAAACAGGAAATACGGGGCATGCGTAAAACTCACCTTTGCTCCTATTATCACAAAGGTAAGATTCAAATTCAATTATCTGAAAGATACCAAAATCTCTATCACCGATATTGTTTTCAAAAATATAAACGATAAACCTTCACCTACAAAGGGAAATATCATCGTCAGTTACCCTATTACAGGAACAGGAACCAAAGCTTCCTATAAATGGGAAACTACAGAAACTGGAACTGAGCCCATCAAATTCACCATTCCTTACGAGGAAGATGCTGATTTGAATCATCAGGCTACAGAAAGAAAGAAATGGTATTACGTACCACCATTGGGAGACAGTGACACACCGCAGGGCGCTTACATCATCAGCGCCACCATAGACGGAAAGAAATCTACAGCCACCATTCCGGCAGAATATATGCAATGGAAGGCAGGCTACCAATATACATACATCTTTAAAATAACAGTAGCAGGACCCAACATTGCCTTCACCAATATGCAGGTGGAGAAATGGGTGGAAACTCCTATTAAAAATAATGGCGGTACCGAAGACTGGTAACGCCCCACATGACTCATTATGAAGAATAAAAAACTGATGATACCCCTCTTTGCCTTCCTCGCAAGTCTCACTGCCTGCGAAAGCAACGACCTGCCTATCCAGCACGCCGACAGTTATCGATATATCACCTTTGCTGCACGGACACAAAAGATGACGACACGTGCGGATGACAGATATGAAAGCTATGATCCGGTTCAGCGAATGCACCCACTCAACATGGGCGTCTTCGGCTATTACAACTTTGCCACTCATAGCTTTGAAACCACTGGCACAGAGACAGGAGGCAAAAACCACGCCATCTTCGACAATATCCAGGTAGATTACAGTACATCGACCAAGACCTGGAGCCCAAAGGAAGAAAAGCGATGGGATGCTTACCCAGACAGCAACTTCGACTTCTTCGGATATATGCCGCATTCTACTGAAGCAACCCTCAGTAAGCCATCGGCAACAGAAAGCACCTATCTCCTGACGATTCCTTTCTCCATGCCAGGCACCCTATCCCCTATCCTTGCTCAGAAAGATTTAGGACAGGCGCCAATCATCTGCGCCAAACCGGAGCATAAGGGAAGTATAGCGGCAGGAGGTTCGGATGCAACCTTTGGACGAGTAGTTACTTTCCTCTTCGACCAGACGTTGACGGGCTATAACCTCAACTTCCAACTGGACAAGAAGATGAATGCCATCCGACACTTCCGCATCAAGGGTGTCAAGATTTACGGCAAAGGTCTGGCAACGGAAGGCAACGTAAGCCGCAGCTACACATGGAGTAACAATGAGTGGACGGCAAAAGCCATCCAATGGAACAATCTGAAAAAGGTAAATATAACGGAAGAAAACGCCATCAAGCTGGCAAGGGATGAAAATTCAGAAAAACCATTTACTCCGGGAGACAACGAATCTATGGATATTGACGACAGTAAGTATCACCGTTGGGGCACCACCTTCTATGCCATCGCCGATGCCTCTTTCGTACCCACCATTGCCGTCACCTACGATGTAATCCTGAAGGATGAAAAGGAAGAAACGGTTACCCGTAAGGACGTAACCTCTACCATCATCCTGGGAAATAAATATTTCGAAACACTCAATCCTGCCCAAACGGCAGCGATTTACAACATCAATATACTCATCCAGCCAAGATACCTCTATGTACTGGCTGACCAGGATGCCTATACGGGGCATCTCCTGATACAGTAATAACAGAATACCCTCATGACCTATACCACGAAGAAACATAAGAACAAAGAAAAAAAGAATCGCTTATAAATGAAGACTCATGAAAAAGCAACAAGATAACAATACACAAAACAAAAAATTCAGAATACTTCTTGGCATTCTGATCCTATGGCTCATGTGTGGACAAACCTTATGGGCTCAGACAACAAACAAATACTATTCCATAGATATCTATGCAAATAGCTATGCAGGGGGTGATGGTAGCAAGACCAATCCATACGAGATTGCTACGGCAAAACAGCTCGCCAAACTGGCACGTGATGTGAACAACGGAAACACACCGCAGGCTTTCCTTGGCAAATACTTTAAGCTTACTGCCGATATCGACCTGAGTGGCGGAATCTGGATGCCAATCGGTAAATACTATAACAAAGGCTATGGTAATGGCGACAACCGTTTGTTTTTCGGAAAGTTTGATGGCAATGGTCATGTCATCAAGAATATGCATATACAATGGGAAGGAACTGAAGCATGGAGTGCATGGGGACTCTTCTCGACACTCCAAGGTGCAAGCAGCACTAACCTTACTACCGTAACAAACCTCATCATCGAGGATGCTACGGTAGAAAAGAAACCAGAATTCAAACCTTATGGTCCCGGTTATAAAGTGGGCGTAGTAGCTGGTGAGATATACGGCAATACAGAACTCAGCAACATCATTATCCGTGGCTCAAAAATAAAGGATAACGACGAAACATACGAGATTAACAATGAAAGCAAAATTGGCGGTATAGCAGGAAATGTACAGACCGAGAGTAAGAACGAAACTTTCAGAATCTTCAACATAGCAGCTGATACACAGATAAATATGCTGAAGAATACAAGCGTGCATAACGATAAGTTCCACATAGCCCAAGGTTTCGGTCACTTCAACTATGACATGAAAGGAGGCGATAATATCATAGAGCCTACCAACATCTATCTCTTTGGCAATGGGCTTAATATCGAAAATACAAGTACCAACATCAACAAAGGTGGCATCACTGCCAATTGTCAAAACGAAAATAATGCCAATAAATATGCTTCTACCTGGTATTACACCCAGTACGTAGATGGTGGAAAGAACCTGGGAACCCAGAAGACTGATGCCTCGTTTATGAAAGAATTTGTAGATAAAGCCAATGAGTTTATCAACAAGAATCCACTCGTTGAAGACAAGCTCAACTGGAGCTATACTTCTGGTACAGGCTTTAACTTCGGTTCAACAAAACTGACTGTGAAGCGTGGCTATAATACTATCATCACAGCAGAAACTATTGAAGGTAATGCAGGAAACGAGAAATATTTCTGGTATACATCTACAGACAAGAAAAATTGGACTCTACAGAACAAGAACAATCCATATAACAATTTCAGCATCACGCTCACAGACTTCGACCAGTATGTTTATGCAGAATTGGAAGATGGCAGTTCGCTATCGGGAGTGGCAAAGATTGAAGCAAGAAAAGTGGATGCTGTGATGAAGCATAAAGAGAATACAATCTACATTGACATAAATAATAATATTTGGGACAACAACGATAATCTTGATATCAAATATTCGTGGGTAAAGAATGATGATGTAGAAGTAAACACAGAGCCTACTTTCGACAAGTCATCTCTTGGCTCTACCGACAAGCTGAGCTGTCATGTGATAGTAACAACCAAAGACGGAGTTGAGCTATTAAACAAATGGTTGGTTTATACCAAGAGCGTGGTATATCTATGCCCTGATCGCGCTACAGCAACAACAGCTAATGGAAATAAAATATCATACAATCAAGGAAACGACAGCAATGATGGTCAAACTCCTGAGACTGCTGTAAGGACATGGACGGGTGCATATTCCAAGTTGGAAAAGCAAGGATCATGGGACGACAACACCATCGTGCTGATGGGAACGAGTTACGAGAATGTCACCAATAATACAGATAACGGCTTTAGTTCAACAGGTTATTCATCAGAAGACGCAATTGATAAGTGGAATGAAGCTAAAGCGAAATCGCCATTATTCAAGAATGCGACTATCAGAGGTAATTGGGGAGATGTAGACTATGCTGGCGAAATAAGAATAAAAGGTGGAAACTTGTGGAATACAGGCTTAACAATCTTTGGAGATACTCGCTTCCAGTATATTACGTTTAGGCGTGCAAACGATAATTACGACGTCTTGTATTGCAATTACAACAACCTGGAAATGGGCAAAGGCATACAGATGAAAAACTATGATCAGAAATTTAATGGTGACGGTACTCTTGATGGAGCAACATCTACATCATTCGAAATATTTGGCGGTACACTAAACGATGCCCGTTTTCGTCCACTTTATAAAGATGACAATCTAAAGAAAATGGAAGATTCATATCCACACGGACGTGAAGGTTTCAAGATTAAAATCAAGTCAGGTCATTACTCTACAATCTGTGTAGGCGATCGACAAATAAATGGTCACATGAATGGCATTATGGGTAGTCCAAATATGCCTATAAAGTGTACCATAGATATTGATATAGACAGAGAGTACAATGATGCACATACTTCTGACAATGGTAATATGACTCCTACTCTTGATGTTGCCGTAATTCTTGCGGGCAACCATGAGGGTGCTATGGTTGGTGATGTAGACATCGTGATTAAGAGTGGAAAGATAGGTCGCGTTGTTAATGGTACTCTCGGTAACAGACGTGAAGTATATGGATATGATAATGGATATAATAATGTTCCTTTCAACACCTTCATGGGACGTGCCAACATTCTTATAGACCCAACACTGTCAGAAAATAACCAAAACAAAGATATAAATAGCAGAGTTGAGATAACAGAGATATATGGTGGTAGCACCGGTCGTGCTTTTGAAGCTAATGGACTCATTGAAAATCCATTCTATGGACAAAGTACAATAACCATAAAGGGTGGAACATTCTTAATTCCTTCAACATGTAACCGAGATAGGATTTTCAGTGGCATCTATGGAGCTGGAGCTGGTGGTATGAACGGTATAGGAGACGACACACATAAGACACCGGATACCAGAATACCATATTGGGAAGACAGTAGTAAAAAGTCTGTAATGAAATTTGGCAACTATGATGCTGCGATAGCTAATCTTTGCATGTTTAATTGCTACAACTCTGACACACATACTTATACAGAAATAGATCCAAAACAAACGAGTACTAAAATCGTTATAGAGGGAGGCATATTCGGTTCTGCAGAAAAACCTATTGATGGTATATATGCAGGAGGTAGCGGATATATGAGCAAAGACCTTTGGAAAGCAAATTCTATTCCAAGTAAGGAGGGTGGAAACATATACGGAAAGGCAGGAGAAACCGTAGCATCACTTACCATCAATGGTGGAGAATTCTATTGCAGTAAAGGCATCTTCGCTGGTGGACGTGGTACGGATTATTACTATGCTAAAGACAATAAAGGTGGCACTGCAACAGACTATACTGACCTCGGCAAGATATATGGCAACGTAGAGTTGACCATTAATGGCGGTAAATTCCATTGCCCTATATTTGGTGGTGGATATGGTGTGGCTGATGCTAAACTCTTACACTCAAACAACATCAACACCCTCGAAAACATGGCACGCCTCTATGGCTCGTCTACAGTTAAGATTAATGGTGGTACATTCTTTAAGAATATCTATGGCGGTGGCGACATGGCTGTAGTGGAGAAAGGAACTAACGTTATTATTAGCGACAGCGCTGACATTAGAGCCGACGTGTTTGCTGGTGGTAATGGTAGAATAAAGCGTGCAAATTCAGACTATGATATTAAAGACAACACATGGAATCCAGAGAAAGTAGGTAAGGTATTGGGTAATACCAACCTCAACTTCTACGGCACCTCTGCACAGGCACCATCCATCTATGGCGACATCTATGGCGGTGGAAACAGAGCACAGGTAGAGGGAGATACACATATTAATATATATGCAGCCAACTTCGCAGGAGAAATCTACGGTGGTGGTAAGGGTTTGATTACGGACAGCATCGGCAATCTGCTTGCCAAAGACCTCTATACCTATGCCAACGTAACAGGTAATACCTTTGTAAAACTGGCTCAAGACCAGGGCGCACAGAAAGAAGGCGAAAACGGAAAGAAGCAGGACAACTTCTCCATCAATGTGATATGGGACAAGAAATGGAACGGAACAAACTGGATCACCTGGAATGACAACAAGAGCAAGTTCTTCAATCACGGTCAGTTCGTCTGCCCTCATAATATCTATGGTGGCGGTAACCAAGCCTGCAACGTAAAAGGAAAGGCTACCCTTACCATCCTGAAAGGTATGACCCCATTCGGACTCCTGAAAACAGCAGAATGGAAGAAAGCATACGACGACAGCGACCATCCTCACTTCGCTGTATTCGGCGGTGGCTATGGTATCAATACAACCGTGGGCAGCACCGACGTTACCGTGAACGTGAATGGCGACTACGGAATCTACAATACTGAGATAGAGGATGATACCGAACAGTTGGCAAAGCCTCACCGTCCTTTCTCCAAGAGCAAAAACCGACGCAATGCCGCATCATCAAACAAGGAAGAGATTTCTATCTTCGACAACTCAAAGGGTATTCCTAACTTCACCATTCTGAGTGCTCTGGGCGGTGGATATGCTGGAAAAGTTAACAAGAGTACAAAGGTAACCATTGATGGCAAGACCTTCCTGCACCGTGTATATGGCGGTGGCTTCGGTGACCCATTCTCTACAGTGAACAACGAAACGGGTCAGATTGGCGGCAACACCGAGGTATATATCCAGGGAGCCAAAATCTACGGTGACGTATTTGGTGGCGGTGCCGGTGTAGCACCTAAGGATAACACCTACTTTACCGATGTAGCAAAGGTATTAGGAACCACCAAGGTAGAGATATCGGGTGAAGCCAAAATATATGGCAATGTATATGGTGGCGGTGACATCGCCAACATCAAATCAGACACCACCCTGACAGGAGCAGAAAAGGAAGCCTATTACAACACGAAGCCAAAGAGCGAATCAAAGCTCGACCAGACTACAGGCAAGTTCCTTAGCTATGAGGCAAAGGACTATACCACCTTCGTCAATATCACCGGTGGCGACATCTTCGGAGAAGTATTTGGCGGTGGAAAGGGTCTCAAGAAAGCTGAAGCTACTGAATATTATAAGGTGGGAAGAATCAACGGCAACACACTGGTACACGTGGTGAACACGAATGCCACCTCCCTTGCCGACACCGACAGCCAGGGCAACATCGTGCCATTCATCTGGAATAATATCTATGGCGGATGTGCCTTCGGTACCGTAAATGGAAGTACCCTGGTACATATCGAGGGCGGCAAACTGGGCCACAACATTTACGGCGGTGGATACGGAAATATCAAGATAGACCTCACCGGCAATAAAACCGAAGAGGAAGAGGAGGAAATTACCCGTAACACAGTACTGGGAAAAGTGGATAAAAACAAGGAGGGAACCTACGCCAACATCCTGGGTAGCACCAAGGTACAGATAGACGGCGGAACCTGGATATGGAACCGCAAGGCAGACATCAACGGCAACATCACCACCTGGCTGGCAGTACAAAATAACGAAAAGATCTGCGAGAACATTGATGAGTTCAAGGAGATAACCGCTGCCATCCTGAAAGCCAAGACTGCCAATGAGATTACCAACGAAAAGGCAAAGGCTGCCATCAATCGCATCATCAGTGATGAGAATACCCAACAGTTCTATGCATTTACCAAGGGAACGATGAACTCCGGTTCCTTTAAGCGAGACCATAATATCTATGGCGGCGGAAACCGTGCCTGCTATGTGGGATTCGGACAGGACGGAAACTCTACCATTGGCAACGGTACTTCTGACAGCAACGGTCTGAGTGAGGTAATTATCAACCACTCTCCTCTTGCCGACGTCATCACCAAGGATGGCAACCAGATCAGCGTGTTCGATGAAACCTCGCTTGCCGGCTTATGCTGGTATATCAGCAGCAAGAACACAAACGACCCGGAATTCTCCATATTCGGAGCCGGCTTCGGTGCCAACACCAAGGTGGTAAAGACCGAAGTATGTGTGCAGCCTGGTAACAAGATGGATGACGATGGCGTCATCACCGTCAACGGCATCAAATACCGCTATCTCAACCAGAATGCAGACCTCAAGACATACGTTGACTTCGAGAAGCAGATATACAATGACTTCCTGAAGGTTTCAAAGGATGACAAGAAGCTCTATTTCGGTAGTGTGACGGGCAGCAATCCGGGTGATGCCGACTTCGACCCGATGACCTTCAAGCGCTATCATGCCAGCCGCTGGGCCTGGACCCTCGGTTTGCCAGGCTTCACCTTCCAGGCTATCCACGGCGGTGGCTTCTCAGGTTATGTTACCGGTGAAACCTATGTAGAAACCGACTGTCAGCCTTTCTGCGAGAACATCTTTGGTGCCGGTGTTGGTGCCATGCCTATCGGTAACATCACTGCAAACCAGGGAGAAAGCTATGACTTCGGAAAGGTAGGTTCCCTGTCGAGAGTATTCATCAAATCAGGCTATGTAGCACAGAATGTATATGGCGGTGGTGCCGGTATCGAATCAATCTATGACAAGAACCAGAATACATGGATTGACTTCCCGAATATGGCACGCGTCCCTAAAACGGAAGTTTACGTCTATGGCAGAAACATCAAATATAAGCAAAACCTCGGCTTGATAGCCCGTACCATGATATTGGGCAGCGTTTATGGCGGTGGCGATGTTGCCAACGTGGGAAATGAGAAAGCAAAGGAAGCACCGGATGTCTTTAACTTTGAACACCAACAGGTACCAGACAGATACACTTCGCTCGTCAACATCCGTGGCGGCGTTGTTTTCTCTCAGGTTTTTGCAGGAGGTAGAGGACGCCTACAGTCTGAATGCAAGGACTATAAGAAGCTGGGTGGCATCTACGGCAATACCAGTCTGGTCATCGACCGTCCAAACATCACCTATCCATACTTCGACGAAGAAAAGAAAGAGTATATCAAGCCATGGAGCGACAATGCCATGAAGCATCCAGACAATGACAAGAACAAGGATATCATGCCAGCATTCCTGGAGAGAATCTACGGCGGATGCGAAAACGGTACGGTATATGGCAATACCTTCATGAGCATCTCCGACGGACAGATAGGCCATGGTATCTATGGCGGCGGTTGGGGTAACTGCGACACCCTGACCGTGAACGGAACCGATTCCGTGAACGTGACTTCGGCAGACGTAACCGGCAATACCAATATCATGATCAATGGTGGACAGGCACTGCTCTCCTCTTACTGGAATCCGGAAACCCGTTCATGGCGACCAGCCAGCATCATTGACGGTATCATCTACTCACCACAATACGACCACGAGGCACTGAAGTTCAAGGTAAACCACAACATCTATGCCGGTGGCAACGAAGCATGCGTGGTAGGCAAAGATGCCTATCTCACCATGGAAAAGGGATTGCTGCATGATAGTACCCAGATGGCATATGGAGTGAATAAGAAATTCTTCGAAACCATGGCATGGAAGGAGATATATAATAAGGTGGGATCCCCTCACTTCTGCGTATTCGGTGGCGGCTATGGAGAACATACCGTCATTCAGGGTGATACCCATGTGAAAATCAACATGGAAGAAAATAACAACAAAGGTCACGTAGACGATATCAAGAAGGGCGAAGAATACAGGCACTTCTTGAGCGGTTTTTCCGTGATGGACATCGTGGGTGGTGGCTACTCCGGCAAGGTGGTGGGCAATACCCACGTAGAAGGATCCGGTGGTATCTTCTGTCGCCGAGTCTTTGGTGGCGGATTCTACAACTCTGTAAAATCTACCACCGTCAATATCAAGGCTATTGACTGCCATGACATCTTCGGTGGCGGTATGATGGGTGATGTCATCGATAGTACCGCAGTAAATATCGGAAATCCTTCAGCCCAAAATAGCAACAAAGCCATCTTCATCCATGGCAATGTTTACGGCGGAAACGATGTTTCGGGCTATGTTAACGTAAGCGTTAAGGATGGTGATTTTACTGACAACAACGGATCCGGTACACATATTAATATATATGGCGGTAAGATTTACGGTAACGTGTATGGTGCCGGAAACGGTAACTACCTGTATGCACTCGACAAGAACCAGAACCAGAAGGTGACGGTGAACGAGTATTACCCTATGAACCCGGAGGATCCAAACTCAGAGACCGTTCCTCTGGTATATACCGTACCGATGAGAGAATTCATGCCTTCCTACAAGGGGGCAAGCGATGCGGCTAAGATTGTGAACATCAATTCATGGCGACCACTCACCAACAAGGTGAACATCGAAATCAAGGGTAACTCTACATCTGAAAAGGTGAATATCGCCGGTGACGTTTATGGAGGAGGAAACTCTGCCACCGTACAGAAGGTGAAGAGCAAGGATAGCAAGGCTGTAGAAAAGGTAGGAAACATCCATATCAACATTGGAAGTCATGTGAACATCGGACGTGTCTTCATGGGTTGCAACGGAGATGAACTCTTCGCCAAATCAGAGGACAATGACTTCATGAACAAGTTCCAGAAACTCAATGGAAACGTGGAGGACTATACACAAGAACTGAACCTTGCCGATACCATCGACTGGTTCTTCAATCCTTCCAACAAGGCTATCGGTACCCTCTATCTCCCTACCAAGCTGGAAGACCGACCAACCGTATATCCTCACCTCATCGACCTGTATTTCCAGCCAGTGGAAACAGATATCCAGGGTGAACTGCTATGGAACGGAAACCAGACGGGTAAAGGACTGGAAGACTGTACCATCAAGACTTTCTATTGCGGAGGAAACCGTGGTAACATGAATATCTATCCAAATCCAAATGCAAAGGGCAATGTAATCAATTATATCTTCCCGGAGGGACTCACCATCACCGACAAGATTGTGGGTGGCTGCAACAATGCCAACTACAACTATAAAGGACTGGTGAACCATGAGGGTGGCTATCTGCTGGGACGTGCCTACTCTACCGAACCTTTCATCAAGCTTACCATCAAGAACAAGTTCCAGCCAGAGGAGAAGAACAATGCCTATGTGGGAGGAAACGTATTCGGCGGCTGCTACAAGACGGGAACCGTGAGAGGCGACGTTACCATCGACCTCCAGAGCGACATGCTTGCCGGTAAGGATAAGAAGAAACTGGAAAATTCGAACGATTCTCTGGCTACCAAACCGGAATACGCCAGCCTCAACGTTTATGGTGCCGGCTATGGTATGGAGAGTTATGTTTACGGCAAGACCAATATCATCATGGGTAAGGATATGAAATGTTCTGAACCTAAGACCACTGAAGATGGTAAGTTCCAGTCTTGCGGTGTAAACGGAGCTACAGGTGTATCAGCCAACTTCATCTATGGTGGCGGTCAGCAGGGTAATGTCATCGGACTTACCGATGTGGATATCCTCAATGGTCACGTCTTCCGTTCGGTAACAGGCGGTTCCTATTCTGGCTATGTATATGGTTCTACCCAGGTAAAGGTGGGCTACCCTACCTACTATCAGGTAAAAAAAGGGCATTCCGGCATCTATCTGCTGGACCGTACCGACAAGAACAACCTGTATATTGACCATGAGAATAAGAAAAAGGACGGAAAGATACGGCAAGACCTTGCCTCAGAAACCATCAAGCAGAGCATCAGACTCATCAGTGGTGACAAGGTTTCGCAGGCTGTTTATGCTTCCATCATCGGCAAGCAGGGAGTTACGGACTTCGTGAAGGAGAAGGAGAATGACTTCACCACTATCCCTACAGCCCCGGCTTCATGGAACGACATCTATATCAAGATTGGAGAAGCTATCTATGGTGGCGGTTACTCCGTGGCACAGGGTACTTCTGTCATGGCAAACGACTCTACCGTTCTGAAATTTACTCGTCAATACAATATAGACAAGGTTTTCACGGAAAGACAGGAAAAACTGTCTGATCTGCCTAATGGTACCACAACAGGATTCGGCGGTAACACCACCATCCTGGTTGCCGACAATTCTGCAACCGACTCTGACCGTGACCATATCATCATCTCCCATCAGAAAATGAAGTCGGTCGAATTACCAGCAGGTACCGACCTCTTCGGCTACTATTACATGGACCAAGACGGCAACTACCGTTACATCTCTCTCCAGGACAGCTATTTCTATGGAGGATATAAGAAGCCGGACCATCAGTCGAAGACCGACAAGAATATATATGCCTACGACAGTGAAGGTGGCATCTTCGGAGACGGACACCAGTCGTATGCAGCCGGCTTCCGCAGTGCCGACCTGACGGGTTACGGCTTTGCAGGAACCAATATCAACAATCCGAAGATCATCAATACCTTCCAGCGTATGGACATACTGCGACTGGAGGATAACTGCTTCAACGTACTTGGAGCACGCGACTATGCCACCAACCAAACCAACAAGACTCCATATTCAATAGCACGAGTGGGAGAAATCCAGATGTTTGCCAAGAATATAACCTTGACCGACAACAAGTTGCAGGACAAATCCACAAAGCGTGCGCGCAACTATATGGGTCTTGCCAACAACATCCACTACGTGGGAGCCGTAAAGTCGAATGTTCCTTTCAACGATCCATGGCGCAACAATACCGGTATGGAACCTGCTGATGGCGAATTCAAAGGCAAGTCATATATGGATGTAAAACAGGATTACATCGACAAACACGACCAGAACTTCCAGAAGCGCAATGATGGTACGGCAAAGAACATGATAGGTATCGCCTCAGGCTATGCCCTCAAGATTCAGAACGTACAGGAGTTATACGATGACAGCAAGAAGAATGTCATCGACAGTATTTTCTACGGTCCTATCTACGGCGTAGTGGAGATGAACCTCATCGACGTTCGTGAAGACGAAGGTGGCGGCTATGTATATGCCGACAATGTGCATAAACGGGCAACGGCAGAGGGAGAAACCGGACACAAGGTAGACTTCCTGGAAACCACCGGAAACTTCGTCTTCCCATACGATGCCAAGCAGAACCGCTTCGTTGTTGACGACTGCTTTCCTACCGGATTCTATGGTATGGATGATGAAGGAAAAGCAAATCCGGATGACAAGATTGATGTTCACTATTGGTATGTAACAGGTTTCAACTACTATTACAATGCCCACATCACTGGCTATACCTACAAGGACAAGATGACCTTCTTCAGTGACAACAAGGACGGTCTCACCGTGCTCTCAGGACTGAAGCCAAACCAGCCTGTAACCATTCAGAGCTGGAAGATGCGCAGCGAACATCCTGAAGATAAGACTAAATACAGCTGCGACCTGGAAGAGCGCAACTATCTGCCAACCGATACAAAAGGCAACGTGGATATGGACAATCAGGACGTATCCGGCAAATACCAGCTCTGCATCGGTGCCTCTTCTTCAGAGAAATATGATGGCAATGGATTCGCTGCCGTATTGCCAATGAATGGAAAATTCAATAAAGATGAGAACTATGTGAACCCAAAGCTCCCTTCCAAACTGACAGATGGCGATGCCAAGATTTCATTCCAGCTGACAGACAATGTCAACAATACGACAACCGACTATTTCAAGAAGCATCTCTCTGAAAAATGTCTTGCCACCGTTGTACTGAAGGGACGTGCATACGAAGAATATACAGATTCGACCCACAACACGCCTATCATCAGTAAGGTGGCCTCATCCGACTTCTTCATCCGAAAAGACAATGATTACAAACAGGTAGCAACAGGAACCAAGCTATCTGCCAACACTGAATATTATATCAAGAACGGCATTGCTGGAGAATACACCAAGATAGACCCTGAGAGAATCTTTAAAAAGGATTCCACTGCCGAAGATGGCTATGCTAAGGTCAACATCACAGACGTAAAAGCAGGATCATCCAACTACTACTGTGAGGTGGAACGTATCTACACTTACACCATCTATCTCACCATAGAATATGTGCAGGGTCCTAACATCAACGGTAAGATAACTGTTGACAACTGCGCCTTGCCGGGAGAGATGGTCAGACTCAGGAAAAACCAGATTTCCATTGAGGCAGACGAATCGTTCTCTGCCAACGGATACTACTGGCGCATAGGAAAGCGCAAGCAAAACGAAAAGGGAAACTGGGTATTTGAAGACGCTACCGAATGGGACATCAACAAAAAGGCTACAGGCTACGACACCTACAAGCAGGGAAGCAGCGAAGCACAAGGACTCTTCAAGGACTGCGTATATGACAAGACCAACGACTATCTGGATATTCCAGCCTACTACTTCATGAACGGATATGGCGTACAGCTGGGTATCACCATGAATGGTCTGAATAAGATCTTTACGGTGGATATGGCAGACGACAGCCAGTTTACCGTACACAACTACCACCGCATGAATCCTCATCAGAAGGGTGTGAACCTGCATCTTTCAGAGGCTATCCAGCGTACCCAGGAAGACAAGACGTTTGCCGAACCTCGCATCTATATCTCTGATGCCAGCGACCTGAAGGCATTCATCAACTTCGTGGATACCATCGGAACCGGTACGGGAAACAAGGCGGAACAATATGGAAAGAATGCCCAATTCATCCTGCAGAACGACATCACCGTGACCAGCGACTTCGATGGAAGCAATGCTGTATTTGCCGGCACTCTTCATGGCAACGGACATGTCATCAAGGGTCTGGCTCAAGGCAAATCATTCCTCAAAGAGAACCGGGGCAACATCTATAACCTCGGTATGGAAAGCGGTAAAATTGCTGCCGAGGGCTGTACGAATGGGGGTGCCTACCACTGCTGCTTCGAATATAACAAGGGCATACAGCCTATCGTCTATCACATGGACGGCACAAGTGATACTCATTATACGGCAGACGACTTCAGATACGGCAAGGTTGGCTACGACCTCAACGAATACTATCTGCGTGCCCGCTACAGCAACAACATGGAGAATGCCCTAGACAAGGAGGCATTGAAGTACGTCTACGATTACTATGCCAACGGCGACTACCAGTATGCCCACCGTACCGATGCCATCACCGGCAACAACACGGGTATCACCTATCTGAGAAAAGGTTCAGACAGTGACCAGCCTAACTACGGCAGCAACGAAACCCGCCACGACCAGAGTCACGCTATCGATGCGGCTCGAAAGGCATCGCAGGGTACAGCATCCGGAGTCAGCTACGTTCCACTGTTCGACGGAAACCAGGCAGACGGAAGTCAGCCGATGAACGACTTCATCTTCTGGGGACAGTCATTGCAGAAGCTTCCAGCCCTCTATCCTTCCCAGATAGCTTCCCATCAGAACAGCTATATGAGAAACCGCATATATCGTACTGCCGGCTACTATGGCGACACGAAGCTCGATGCATTCCACTATAATGCCAGCAACAATGCCAACAGCCTCATGAGTACCTACGTACACCAGACGACAACAACGGCTATCGACTTCACCTGCCGTAACGACAAGGGGGCAGCCATGGGATTCAACAAGGCGGCAGACATCAACCAGAACGGCATCTTCTACCCACCGGTAGATGACAATGCCAAGGTATTCAGCGACCTAAGCATCCAGCAGGGAGTAAGCCAGAACCTCCTGGTATATACTGCTGCCAATGGCAACGACATCGACAACAATACAGAGGCTTACGACATCGCAGACAATGCACTCGGCTACAAGGAGAACACGAGTGAGACTACCATCTACGGACATCATATTTTCAAGAATAATGCCGGTAATGGCTATACCACCTCTCTCCTCCACCTCGTAGAACGCACCCCTGAGGGTAAGAACAGCGAGGGAGACAAGTGTGAGAACAACGACTTCTGTGCCCCTATCCCATTCACGGTAACTAACCATGCCTGGTATGTGCGCAAGCCGATGCTTTATGCAGAAAATACAACAGGAGCATGGGAAGGCATCAGTCTACCGTTCACCGTACAGAAGGCAGTAGCTTCGCTCAATGGCGAGATTACTCATTTTTATGGCACACCAACAGAAGATGAACTGGATAACCCAGCCACGAACACGCACACCCTGCACCATGAGTACTGGCTGCGAGGATTGACTAGTGTGAATGAAACGGAGAAGACTGCCACCTTCCAGCGACCTGATACAACAACTGGACTCTTCATGAATGAAAGTGCGAATGCGGCAAAATGGAATTACCAGTTCTCTAATTACTTCTTTGGCAACACCTATAAAGACTGGGCTTACCGATGGGATGCAGATTCGTATTATGCCAAGGATCACGAATACCAGGATTACATTCCGCTGACAGCTGGAGTACCTTATATCATCCGTTTCCCTGGTGAGCGTTATTATGAGTTCGACCTTTCCAGCAAGTTCTACAACAGTATTTTGAACAAGAAGGAAGATCCTCAGACTATCACTTTCCATGCTTATGGTTCTGCGAGCGAAGAACCTCAGAAGAAAGCCATCGTGATTCCTATCACAAAAGATATGAAGACCGAAAGCAATGGCTATGCCCACCGGGGAACCTTCGCTGCCAAGGAAGTGGCGAATGGAGGTATCTATGCGCTCAATACAGAGGGAACAGCATTCAGCAATACGGCAACCTCACAGACCGTAATGCCTTTCCGTACCTATCTGACTACAGAAAGTACGAACGCCGGAGCCCGTTCTTCAGAGGTTCCTTCTGTAATCCGCATCAGCGAAACCACGGGCATCGACAGGATAGAACCGGAAATAAACGGCAACGATGATACACCAGCCGGCGAATCACTCTTCATCCGCCCTATCGGAGCTCATCGTGTCCGCATAGAGAGCACCTACTCCACCCAGTTGCAGGTATTCTCAACCACCGGTCAGCTTTATCGCATTTTGGATGTCCGTCCTGGTACCGCCACCTATAGTGGTTTCCCTGACGGCATCTACATCTTCGGAAACAGAAAAATCATGGTAAAATAACAGAAAGATATGAATAGAAAGAATAAGATATCAACCGGCAACTTCCTCCGTTCCCTCATCCTCCTCGTGATGATGGGATGGATGGGGAGTGCATGGGCACAGGCAACCAACGACAAGGACCATACCATCATCGCCCACTTTAAAGAGGGAATCATGGGTAATGTGAAATTCGTCATTCCTAACACTATCCGTGTCAACGGTAAGGACGAAAAAGGCAACTTCAAGAATGCCATCAGCATCAAACCGGACGATATGCTCAACGTCCGCTCCTTTACCATCCCTACCAACTATACCCTCTTCAAGAGCATTGATGATAAAGGAAATGCTGTTGAGCAATATTATACCCTCAAATACTGGACACAAGAAAACGACACAACCAAATACGAACTCGGCAATACCTATTCTTTCAGTAAAGAAGGAGAAACCATCAATCTGATTCCAGTATTCAAAATGAACAATGCCACTCAGGACAACCGTACCAACAACCCTGTTATCAGATATGACTTCGCCAGAAAAGTGAAGGAATATGATGATCCTACAACGAAAAAAAGCAGAAAGGTATGCGCTCAAACCGTGAATATCGGAAAGAACCAACAGGTGTTCTGGACCACAAAAGTATGGGTGGAGGTACGCGAAGGTGGAAAGGATAAGCCACACTGGAGAGATGTTGCCCTCTGGTGCGACACTGGCAAGAAGGGATATATCAGAAACGAACAGTTTGACAACTGGTGCGCCTTCGGACCGGGTACAACCTTCTGGTTCCCATCCGGTACAGGTACCAAGATTTCCCTGCTGTCGTATTCCAAGATTACTTCTACAACAATAGATGATTCTGTTCCTACGCTCGACAGAGAACGCACCAACAGCGAACGAAAGAAAGCGGGATTGCCTACTTTGGAAGAAGAGGAGAACGGAGCAAAATCGTATATGTATGTCTATACACATACTACAAAGAATCCAACCCTCCGACCTGCTATCAAGATTGGAGATGACCACTCCTACTACCAGTGGCTGGAAATCAAGATGCTTGCAGCCAACTGGGTAACCCTGCATGCTGCAACCAATGACGACTTGCGTGGCATCATCAAGGACATCCAACTGGTTACAACTGATGGGAACCACGAACTCAAAAAGCTGGAAGATGGCGGTCTGGCATTCCATAAGGGTGAACGCGTCAGAATAATGCTCAACAGAAAGAAGGGATATGAACTGGACAAGATTCTTGACCTCAATACACTGGATGAGAACGGAGAACCGCTTGTCCTGTTGGAGATGAATGACGACGGTACGGCAAACTCTTCGAAGTTCGAACTCAAGAAGACAGAGAACTATCAGCCGGGAAAAGATCACTATCTTACATCCGACAGTATCCGAACCCAATATGTATTGGAAGGCAACATCACCAACCACCGCAATCTGCAAGTCTGCTTCAAGGAGATGAAGAATACCTATTACATCACCTACAATGCCGGAGATAAAGCGGAAGGTACTTCACCGGAGGCTACATGGGTGGAACATGGTGACCAGTTTGTCATCCCAACGAACAAAACCCTTTATTACGAAGGTAATACGCTCGACCATTGGGTGGATGGCGCAGGAAATGAATATAAAATAGGTGTAGCCTACGAGGCTCCAAAGGAATTCATCCGTATGTTCCCGGTATTCAAGCCAAATGAATTCAATATCCTCAACCTCACGAAAGAGGCTACGGCAACCTGGCATTTCGCGAAAAACGATGGTGCACCTACCATCAACTATGAGGGAACAAAGGGTATTCTCGTTACCCAATTGGAGACGGAGGCTGAAAATGGTAGGAAGCTGAGCATGGACCTCAAAATTACCCTGGATGGCAGTAAAGGTAAATTCAACAACGTATCGAGTGTGGATCGTCAACGAATACAGATAAACAAAGGCTCTATCGTTGAATTCCCATCTACAAAAGACTGTGTAGCTAAATGGACGGCAACAGAAGACAACAAGAAGTTGACGATAGCAGACCAAACCGTTACGCTGAGCAATCAGGAAGCTTCGGTAACCTGTTCAGGTGCATCTTCTATCCAGAAGGTAGAATTCAATCAGGGAGACGGTGCTTACAGCAAGAGTTTCAGCGTGACATACAAGCCGCAAAACGATACAAAGCCAACCATAGAATCTCTGACCTGCAATGGTACAACTTTAAACGCTACTGAGATTCAGGAAATGATGAATGGTACCGACAAATGCGTCACCTTCACAGTAAGTCCATGGGAGAATGACAATACGATACCAGCGGTTACAGGTAAAGCCACAGAGAATGGTACGGTTACAGTGACCAAGGCAACCGTTCTTTCGCCAGAATGCGTTGCTACCGTCAAGACACAGAGCGGTATTGTCGTGGAAACCTACCCTATCAAATTCATATTTAATACGCCTTCGGATGCTCCTATATTAAATTCGTTAACCGTAAATGGCACAACCACCGAAAATAACATCGAACTCAACAATGTACCAAGAAGTGGCGCCATCAAACTGAACTTCAACCGTCCGATGAAAGCTACCAACTTCACGTATGGAAATGTCAGTTCTTCCACCGATATAGGCAAGGAACAGATCATCAAATACTGGGATTTGCCGTCAGAAGGAACTGTAACTTTAAAGATTATGCCAACCGGAGACATCTACGGAGGTACTTATGGACAGGAAATCACCCTTACCTTGCATGTTGCAAAAGATGATACTCGTTATCACCACCACACCTTCAACTTCATCGTAGGCAAGGATGGAAACATGGATGAAGCTATCAAGGCAGCAAACGAATATACCAAGACGGATCACCGTTACTATATCTTCGTTCCAGACGGCGAATATCAGCTGACAGGAAATACAACGATTTCCTTTTCAGAAGATCCGGTAGATGAGAACGGAAAGCCTCGTAAGGATATGAACGGACAGAATAACGGTAAGACAGAAATCAGAAAGTCGAACATCTCTCTTATCGGACAGAGCAAGGAGGGCGTTAAGATATGTAACCATCCGGTAGTGGAAGGTATCAGCTATACGGCTACCATCCAACTGAATGAAAATACAAACGACTTCTATGCTCAGGATCTTACCCTGGAGAACCAATTTAACTATTGGGGAGCTCTTGGTGGTTCCAGCGGTGCAGGTCGTGCGGTAGCATTCTGGGACCGAGGCAACAGAAGCATTCTGAAGAATGTAGCTCTCATGAGTTGGCAGGATACCTATTACTCTGACAACTCAAGTCCTGACTATCGCGGCTATTTTGAGAATTGTGACCTGTGGGGTGTGGTTGACTGGATTTGCGGAAACGGTGACATCTGGTTTGAAAAATGTAATCTCATCGTTCGTGACCGTACAGATAACAATATCGTGGCTTCTGGTACAGAAAAAAGTCAGGCATGGGGATATGTCTTCAACAACTGTACCATCAGACCGGAGACAGACAAGCCAACACAGCTCAAAGGCAATGACTGGACACTGGCTCGCCCAAGGAACAATTCGCCGGCATGTACATTCCTCAATACCAAGATGTATACCCAGCCACGAACCTACGGCTGGAATAAAATGACAGAAGGACTGAAAGTAAGATTCCACGAATATAACAGTGTGGATGAGTCAGATACCCCTATCCCATTGGGAACCCGTTCGCTTGCCGCCTGCTCACCTGCTCCTGGTTCCGACGACTGCATCCTGACCAATACATCAGATTACAACATCCGCAACGTGATGGGTGGTACGGATGCCTTCGAACCTCAGGAACTCTGCAAACAGATAGATGCAGAATCGGGATTGCAATCGAAAAAAGACGAAGAGTTGGAGGATAAGGAAAAGGTAGATACGAAAAACCATATCATCTGGAAAGACAGCATCTCTACCAACGACAATCTTCTGCAGTGGAAAGACCAGGAAGAGGCGCTCTGCTACTTTATCTTTAAGCTGGATGAGAAAACAGGCAAATGGATATACAAGGCAAACACGACAGAGAACCAGATTAATCTCAATGACTATGGTAATGGCTTCTACTGTATACGTGCTGCCAACCAGCGTGGCGGACTGGGAAGTGCTACCAAGGCTATAGAATATGTATTGGTAAACCCTTACAAACTGGAAATCAAAAAGGTGGGAGAATTTAAGGAAAATGGTGTTGACTATGGTTGGTCTACCATCTGCCTGCCATTCAATGCCAAGGTTCCCGAGAAAGTAACAGCGTATGCTGCTACAGCTCACAATTTCCAGGACGAGACGACCAAGGTTTCTGACCTCACCATGACGCTTACTCCTGTTACGGTCATCAATGCCAACAAAGGCTATGTGGTTTACGGTCCGGTAGGCGACGAATATTACTTCCACCCTACATCGAGCGAAAGTAAGGCAGCTACTATCCTGAAGGGTAATCCGAAGTATGAAGCGATTCCTGTTGAGAACAACAAGGGTTACGTCTTGTCATACAAGAGTACCTGGGGTATCGGTTTCTACAAGTATAATGGTTCTACGCTGGCAGCTAACAGAGCCTGGTTGCCAAAAGAGATGGTAAATCAGAGCAACCAGGATAATCTGGCATTGGGCAAGCATTCCATCCGCTTCGCCATTGCTCCTGGCACGACTTCCATCGCCTCTCCTACCCTGCATAAGAAGGATGAGAAAGAGATTATCTATAATCTCAATGGCCAGCAAGTAGATAAGAGCTCAGCCCAAGGCGGCATCTTCATCTCTAGCCAGAAAGGTAAGTTCTATAAAGCTCCCGGCTCTTCCGGAGGAAGGAGATAGTTCTGCTGGCGATTTCTGATGTTTGAATAAGCAAAAGAATAAGATTGAATAAGCGAAAGGAGACGTTTCTTTGAGTTCAAGGAAACGTCTCTTTTAGTTTTAGGAGACTGCTCCTTGAGTTCAAGGAGACTGCTTCTTGAAGATTGCCACTAGGCTCAGCAGACCTGCTGAGCCTAGTCAGCAGCTCTGCCGACTGCAGTCAGCAGGTCTGCTGAGCCTAGTGACAACACCTTTTAATCGTACAACTACAACCCTTATAGTTGTACAACCATACACCCTTTAGTTGTACGACCATACACCCTATAGTTGTACAACCATAAACCTTTTAGCTGTACAACCATAAACCTTTTAGCTGTACAACCATAAAAAGCAACCCCGCCAGGCGTTTCTCCTTTGACGCCTAGCGGGGTTGCGCTTTTTGCTTTTTTACCTTTATAATAAGGACTTGGGGGACTAGC
>JABLTL010124147.1_pt1 | contig 24687 bp, 20 predicted proteins | sample 7160151 | NCBI WGS metagenome assembly JABLTL01 (sample SAMN14651223, study PRJNA627086) | human gut metagenome | isolation source: feces | host: Homo sapiens
GCGGAGAGACAGGGATTCGAACCCTGGGTACGCTCACACGCACGCCGGTTTTCAAGACCGGTGCCTTAAACCAACTCGACCATCTCTCCTCGGAACAATTGTTATTATATCAGCATGTAATATATTATGTCAACACTTTTTCAAAAAAATTTTTTAATTAATTTTATACATATTTTATATTCTCTTATAACCACCTAAAAACTACTCAAAGCCTATTTAATGTTTTTATAATTTCCATAACACTATATACCATTATTAATAAAAAATGATGAATTTAGAATAAAAAACACTATTCCAAATTCATCATATTATCTAAAGATATTTTAATATTTTATTATTCAGAAAGTTGTCCATGTTTTTCATAATTAGTAATTCTACTAATTTTATTTTCTTCATTTACAAAGACAACTTTTGGTTTATGATTCTTTACCTCTTCTGTATCTAAATCACAATAAGCCATTAATATTATTTTATCTCCAACTTGTACACATCTTGCAGCTGCTCCATTTAAACAAATCATTCCTGTTCCTCTTTCACCTGCTATAGTGTATGTCTCAAATCTAGCCCCATTATCTATATCTACAATATGCACCTTTTCATACTCATATATTCCAGCTGCATCTAATAAATCCTTATCAACTGTAATACTTCCCACGTAGTTTAATTCAGCTTGTACTACTGTTGCTCTGTGTATCTTGCCCTTTAACATATTCACTTTCATTGTTTTTTCTCCCCTTGCTATAATTCATATATGAAATTATCTATTAATCTTGTTTTACCTATAAATACTGCTATTGCAACTAATATAGATTTGCTTATTTCTTTAACTTCTTCTAATGAATTACTGTCTACTATTTCTATATAATCAATTTTAGCTAATTTTTCAGATTTAATATTATTTTCTATAACTTCAATTATATTAACTGCATTTCTTTCCCCACTTTGAATTTTTTCCTTAGCTAACTTTAATGACTTATTTAAAATAGTAGCTGCTTTTCTTTCCTCTAATGATAAATAAGTATTTCTTGAACTTTTAGCTATGCCATCCTCTTCCCTTATAATAGGACATCCTATTATTTCAATATCAATATTTAAATCTCTAACCATCCTTTTAATTACAGCTAATTGTTGTGCATCCTTTTCTCCAAAATATGCTCTATCTGGAGCAACTATATTAAATAACTTAGTTACAACAGTACATACTCCCCTAAAATGTATAGGCCTACTTTTACCACATAACCCTTTTGTTAATCCATTCATATCTACAAATGTAGAAAAATCATTAAAATACATTTCCTCATTTTCAGGATGGAATATAAGATCAGTACCAGCCTTTTCACATACTTCACTATCTCTTTTTAAATCCCTTGGATAGCTTTCTAAATCTTCTTTTGGTCCAAATTGCATAGGATTTACAAATATACTTACAACTACTTTATCATTTTCTTCATAAGCCCTTTTTATAAGGCTTTCATGACCTTCATGTAAATATCCCATAGTTGGAACAAAGCCCACTGTTAACCCTTGCTTCTTCCATTCCTTTACTTGGTTTCTTACATCATTTATTTTTCCTACAATTCTCATTTTTCTTCCCCTTTTAATATAACTTTTCAATTACTTCATCACTTATTTTAAAAGAATGTTCTTCTGCTGGGAAAACTCCATCTTTAATCTCTTCAATATATTTTCTAAATGCTATATTCATTTTTTCACCTAAATTTTCATATTTTTTAACAAACTTAGGTGTAAAATCGCTAAATAATCCTAACATATCTTGATAAACAAGGATTTGACCATCACAATTTACTCCTGCTCCTATTCCTATTGTTGGAATGGATAATTTTTCACTTATTATTGCTGCTAATTTAGCTGGAACACATTCTAATACAACTGCAAAAGCTCCTGCCTTTTCTATTGCTAAAGCTTCATCAATAAGCTTTTTAGCTGCTTCTTTATCTTTTCCTTGAACTTTAAATCCACCAAATGCATTAACTGATTGTGGCGTTAATCCAATATGCCCCATAACAGGTATTGATGCTTTTACTATTGCTTCTATTTTGTCACAAACTTCAATTCCACCTTCTAATTTAACTGCTTGTGCTCGTCCTTCTTTAATTAGTCTTCCTGCATTAACTACAGCATCATAAACGCATGTCTGATAAGACATAAAAGGCATATCTGCAACCACTAAAGTATTTTTAGCACCTCTAGTTACTGCACTAGTATGATGTATCATATCTTCCATTGTAACTGATAAGGTATCTTCATACCCTAAACAAACCATTCCTAAAGAATCCCCTACTAAAATTCCATTTATCCCTGCTTCATCAATTATTTTTGCTGTTGAATAATCATATGCCGTAAGCATAGAAAGTTTCTCATTTTTTTGTTTAGCTTCTTTAAAAGTAACTACTGTATTTTTCATAATCATTCTCCCAAATATTCTTCTAAATTCTTATAATCCCTATTTAAGTTTTTTACTTTTGCTATTTTTAATATATTTCTTGATAATAATCTATATAATTCCTTATCCTCTTCTCTCAAAACATCTAAATGATTAATAACAGTAACTAAATCACCTCTTTCTACTGGTCCTGTTAAGCTATCAATAACCCCTTTCTCCTTAATGTTCTTTAAATTAAATTCTATTAATGGATAAAGTGCTTTCATAGCTGTTTCTTTTGTAAATCCACAATCTTCAAGATAATTAATTGCATTGTTAATTAACCCTAATATAAGATTGCTAACTGTTACTGATGCAGCATGATAAAGTGATTTATTTTCCTTTGAAATAATCGCTACATCATTTCCTAAACTAGAAAAAAGATGCTTAAAATATTCAATATGTTTATTGTGTCCTTCAATTGTAATAAATGCTTGAGATAAATTTTTGTAAGAATTATATTTGTCTGAAATAGCAAACATTGGGTGAATAGAATAACCATAGGCACCATGATTATTTATATTTGAAAAGATTTCTGAAGAAATAGAGCCACTACAATGACATATCAATTTATCTTTGATTGATAACCTATTAATTTTATTCCAAACTCCTTGTATTTCACCATCAGGTGTTGTAATAAATATAGCATCACTATCTTCAATTAACATTTCTAAGTTGTCATATTTTTTGGTACCTGTAAAGATTGCAGCTTCTTTAGCTGAATGCTTGCTCTTACTATAGTACCCATTTAAGTCTATATTATTTTCTTTTAGATATTTTCCTAAGGAAAAGCCAACCTTTCCTGCTCCAATAAATCCAAATTTCATAATTATCACCCCCTAAAAGAGCATGATAGTAATTAGTCTCATTCAAAATTGATATGAGCTATTTCTTTTAATCTTTAAATTTTCAAATATATAAGGTGCGGTTTAATTAAAATACCACCCATATTAAATCTATCATATTTCTAAAATTTGTCAATATTTATTGTATGATACTTAATTTCTATTTTATTAAATATAAAATCCACTGGTATAACTAACTTTAATTTCTTTTATGCATAAAAAAGGGGGCTGTCGCACTAAAGCTTTTATACACAATATATTGTTTTAAAAAATAAAAATTAATACAATATATTGTAGTATTTATTCTTAATGCGACATCCCAATTTTTTACTTTAATATAATATTTAAATATTTTTAATTTGCATTGTTAATATAATATTTAAATATTTGTTCTGCCCTACTTTTATTATAATAATTATTTTTCATAGATTTTTCATCATGAATAGATGCACAATATGGAGTTCTCTTACCTTCCTTTATTTCGTTATAATATAATTTAACTAAATTCTTAGAATTAGCTTCAAATATTAAATTTTGATATTTACTATCTCTAATCTTAAAACAAGTTGTATTATTAATTTTAGCTTTACAAATATTATTAATAATGCATTCACTACAATCTATTTTTTGCTTTTGATCTATTACAATACTACTTACTAATGCCATTTTATAATTCGTAAATTCTTTTATTCTAATTGAATAATCAGAATCACACCTACCTGTTTCTTCATTAAAATATCCTAATTGTTCAATAACTTCCGGTCTAAGACATAAACAATTCCCAACTAAAGTATCAATTAAATTTATTTTTATTCCATTTCTCTCTATATCCTTGCCATATAAAGAATAGTATCCAAGTATACTTGGTTTAATAGTAGATGCTGCACCTACTTCTGGATATTCACTCATAACTTCCATAAATTTAGTTATCCAATCAGGAGTTATCATATAAGTATCACTATCTAAATGAAAAAAAAATTGCTCTTTCTTTCTTTTTGACATAATATAATTTATTGCATATGCGCATCCCCTATTCAAATCAAATTTTTTTATTTCTTTTATTCTTTTATCATTTAATGTTTTTATAAACTCCCATGTGTCATCACTTGAATTACTATCTATAATATATAATTCAAAATCATCTGTGCTTTTTAATAGTGCATTTAAATTTCTGGCATTTAACCCAGCTCTATTCCAACAAATAAAGCTTACTAATGCTTTTTCCATATAATTCACTCCTAATATTAACTATATGCTATTTTATTCTTTAGCTTTTATTTTAGTTAATATAAAAAGCAGCTAAATACATATTATTCAACTGCTTACTAAATCATATTTTATTTTTATTTAATTCCATTAAAAATACTTGTTTATTATTTATAGTTTTCTCTTTAACTACTTTAAATCCTATCTTTTTACATAAATTAAATGAATTTATATTTTTCTTATAAACTTCAAGTATAATTTTATTTAAATTTAATTTACTAAATCCATATTCACACAAAAGTTTAGTTGCTCTAAATGCAATATTTTTCCCTCTAAAAATTGTATTACCTATTAATAGTCTACCAAATTCAGCTATATTATTTTCAAAATCAATATTATATAAGGCTATAGTTCCAACTGGAATTTCATCATAATAAATCATAAACATCTTATCATTTATATTATTTTTATATTTTTCATACCAATTTTCTTGTTCTTCCTTTGTTATATATTTATTATTAAAAAATACCCCTTTATCATTTTCATTATTTCTCCATTTTCTCATAAGTTCTATATCTTCTATTCTTATTGGTTGAATATTAATATTGTTAAAATTCATATTCATATTTACAGTTACAAACCTTTACTTATATATTTTTATAATAAATCCCAAATGACTTTTAATTAAAAAATATTATTGATTAACTATATCATTAATAACATCAATAACCTGTCTTGCTCCATTATCAATACTATATTCACTTTTAACCTCTTTATAAGCATTTTGTGTGATTTTATATAATTCATCTTTATGATAATATAAATATTGTATACAATTTATCCACTCATCTATTTTATCATCCAAAAGAAATCCATTTATTCCATTCTTTATAACCTTATAAAAACTTTCTGTTTTAGATGATAATATACATGCTTTACAAATACCAGCAATAGTATATTTCACTTCAGATTTGCTATTTAAAAAATCATTTAATGGTTCTTTACACCTATACTTAATAGCTTCTATATTTTTTTCACTTAATGTTAATGGATTTAATAATATATCTGCACTTTTAATTAATTTTATCATTTCATCTTCTTTTAGTATTGGATAAGATTTTATCCATTTTTCATTTCTAAATTGACCATACATACCACCTATAACTATAAGATCAAAATCAAATTTAAAACCCTCTTTACTTTCCACTATACCTTCTATTATATTACTTCCTAATGCTCCTGTACTTGCCCATACTAAAGTAAATTTTTCGCTTTTATTTTCTGGAATATTGTCAAATGATTCTACATCTATAAAAGTATGAAATACATGAACATTATCATTATATTTTCTTATATATTTAGCTAATGTTTTACTAGTACATAACACATCAGTACAATGACTAATAAACTTTATAGGTAAACCATTTTGTGATTCTAAAACTAAATCATCCATAATATAAATAAACTTTTTTATATTTTTGTTTTTTTCTATTATATCAATAATATTATTCACTTCATCTTTATCAATAATAGTAATAGTTCCTAGTCTTTGCAAAATAATCACATCAAATTCTTTTACTATATCACTTGTTAATTCAGTATAATATATAACTTTTGTATTTACATACTTTTTCATACCTCTAGCTAATTCAAATGTATATTTTTTAGTACATCCACAGGTTTTATTTGAATATACAAATAATATCTTCATAAATTTATTCACCCCCCTTATATCATCCTTTATGGCTTCTAAACCTTAAATGGCAAAATGTCTTCTTATTGCATTTATAAAAATGTCTACTGTATTTTCATAGCTAAACTTTTGTTCTAATTTTCTTCTTGCATTAATTGCTATTTCTTCTCTTAGATCATTTTTATTTATTAATAATTCTAATTTTTCATACCAATCTTCATCTCCACTTGCTAAAAAACCATTTATACCATTTTCAATAATTTCTCTATTATTAGGTAAGTCTGAAACTATCATTGGTATTCCCATCATCATCATTTTTTTTAAACTACATCCACTTTTACCACACCTATTAATACTATCTATATAAGGTATTATTCCTATATCACTCATTGATATTTCTGGAACTATATTTTTTAAATACAATTTTATTGGTTGAAATGAAATAAATTTTGCAAAAGGTAAAAACTCTTTTACTACTCCCCTTTTATCTTGAACTCCATAATGCTTACCTTCATGCCATCCATATAATCTTAAATCTATATTATATTTTTTATATATTTCATTTAATGGTTTAGATATACTTCTTAAATCTTCAACATATACATCCGCTAAATTTTGTTGCCATGAAATCACTATATTTTTATTATTTTTTTGATTTATACTAATAAACTTATAATTTTCAAAATCAGAAATTGCTACTATAACCTCTACTGGAGTGTTAATATAATTTGATAAATTTTTAGCATGAGCTTTATTTCCAACTAAAATTAAATCACTTATTTCTAAAGTCTTTTTATAAACTTCTTCATTCATTCCTTCAAAGTCATCATCTATATGACATAAAAACACCTTTCCTTTAAGCTTATAAATATCTTGATATTTATGACCAGGAAGTATTTTTTTTTGAAAAATAATTATATCAGCATCTTCTTTTTCAATAATTTCTTTTTTCCTTTTATAACTTATTACCTTTTCAACATTGTACCCTCTATTAATTAATGAATCAGCAAATAAATTATCAGAAATTGTTGTTGGTGCCATTTCATTGTCAGATAAAAAAAATTTTATTTTCAATTCCTCACCTCAACACTTTAATTTACTTTTCCAATTAGAAATATCATTTTTAATTATTTTATCTTGTATACTTTTGTTACTTATAATATTTACATTATCAACTTCATATTCTTCTATATTATAAAGACTTAATTCCTTTTCCATATTTCTTTTTTGCATTTCTTCTACTACATAATTATTTCTATCAGTATTCATACTTATAGAATCCTTATGCGAATATTCAACAATACTCACTATTTCATCAATAAAAGTTAAATCAATATGCTTGCTCCATCTCCTCCATAAATCCCAATCACATAACCTCCTCATAGCTACATGTGGATTATATCCTCCATATAAATAAGGTAATTCCCTTGAATGCACAACAGAATTGTTTAATATTTGATTTCCTTTTTTTATCATAATTTGTTCATCATATTTTTCTCCATGAACTCTTTCTTCTTTTGTAATAGAATTAATAAATCTTCCCTTACCATACACAAATGCTAAACTGTCCATTTTTTTTAATTTATCTAACATAATTTCTAACATATTGTCAACCCATTGATCATCATCAAACTGATATGCAATATATCTTCCTCTAGATTTAATTATTCCTTGATTTACACGTATAGCTGGTAAACCAGAGTTAACATCATTTCTTATATAGATAATTCTATTATCATTTTTCATAAAATTTCTAACTATATTACTTGTAGAATCCATAGAACCATCATCTACAATTATTAACTCCCACACCTTAAAAGTTTGATTTAAGACAGTATTTATTGACCTTTCCAACAATCCACTATCTCCTCTACAATAAGTTGGCATAATAATACTAACTACTGGTTTTTTTATTAAATTATTAGAGGTATTTAGTTTCTCATCTTTTATAAACTCTTTTACTTTCATCTTATTACCTCCACTTATATTTTTATAATATAATTACCTTTTATAATATTAACTCTCTAATTTTTTAATAAGTTTTCACATTCTTTAATATAGTTTTCACACATTATTTTATTTGAAAATAATTTGCTTCTCTCTGCTATTTCACTTTTATAATAATCATAATTTTCAAATGTTTTTCTTATTTTTTCTGCTAAGTCTTCACAATTAACAATTGGTAATTTTTTAAAATCGCCTATGCACTCTCCTCTTAATCCAGCATCTCCCAATAATTCTGCAGTGCTCCCTGACTCTAATCCAACAATTGGAATATTAACACTCATTGCTTCTAAAATTAAATTTGAGCAAGCATCATGTGGTCTTGAATGTAACACCAAATCTGCACTTCTTAAATATTGTGGCATATTTTCCCTAGGAACTGCCTTGCTTAAATTAACTTTTGTAATATTACCAAGTTTTGCCTCTTTAATCATTTGTTCATTTTTAGGATATGCTAATCCTAAAATCCAAAATTCATATTCTGGAAGTAACTTAGCCACATTTATAATAGTATTAATACTAAAATCAGCCATTAACGGTACTCCCCAATATGCTATAGATAAAATCATTTTTTTACTACCTTCTCTAGGAATTTTCATTCCACTTGGTGAAAATAATTCTTTATTAGCACCATTATATATAATAGTTCTTGGAATTTTATTATCTTGTCCTAATAAATAAGTTACTAATTCATCTGTAAATTTACTTTGGCATACAATTAAATCAGCTAAATTCATATTTTTTGCTAATAACTCATTAAAATGATCACTTGATTCATGACTAAAAAGATGATAATCAAAAAATAATCCATCAATTCTATGAATTATTTTTGCCCCATTTCTTTTTAATCTAATTAACTCTTCATATCTAGATGAATTAGCAATAGTTATAAAAACATCTACATCTTCATCATGATTAAAAGATACTTGGTGTCCCTTATTTAAACAATATTCACTAAAAACCTTAACCCAACTTCTTATTCCCCCAAGGCCTTCAACTCCAAATGGCAAACCTATCTTCAATTAACTTCCTCCTAAATTTACTTAAATCTTCACTTTCTAATATAATATGTTTATTAATACTCAATGTTACTTTATATATATGATAAGATAAACTTACAAAAAAATATTCCTAAAAATAAAAACCTATAAATAGTATTTTTATTTTTAGGAATACATCTATATATTTATTTTAAACTTAATTTATTAGGAAAAAACATAATTTATCTTTTTTAAATTATAAATTATGTTCTTCTATTAGCTAAAATTTAATATTTATATCATAGTTACTCCATCTTCAAATGTAATTTCACTTTTCCAATTAGGAAGAATTTCATATCTATCCCATGGTTTCATTATTTCTCTTTCTCTATAGTGTCTTGCTCCCCATTCAACATTCAATTTATATCCTGTCTTTTCTTCAAAAATCTCTATAGCTTCTTTTAATGTTAATACTCTTCCTGTGCAAATAGCATATTTTCTATGCTCTCCATATTCAATATCATTTAAAAACTCAATTGCCTTTATAAATCCATATACTATATCATTTACATGAGTTAAATCTATTTTAGATTCTCCTTCTGTCATCTTTAAGATTTTATTATTTATAGAAAAATCCTTCAACACACTTATTAATTTTCCTCTTGTATCATTGTCACCATAAGAATCAAATAATTCTAATGATATACACTTAAATTTTACACCCTTAGCATAATAATCAATTATCTTTTCAAAGGATTCTTTAGTAGCTGCATAAAGACATACTGGATTATAATCTTCATTATTATAATGTTGCCAAGCAGTACTTGTATTTATAAAGTTTTTAATTCCACATTGCTTCATAGCTTCTAAAATCTTTGTAGGATATTTTATATTTATATCAATAAAATTATCTATATCTTCTTTTTCATGTTCTGATTTAAATATGGCTGCAAGGTGAACTATACAATTAGGTTTAAATTCATTTAAAGCCATTATAATTTTATTAATATTATCATCAACCTTATAAACCTTTATCTTATTAATAATATTTTTAAACTTATCTAATTTACTTTCTTTCCTACATAATATAGCAACATTGTATTCATTATTTATAAGTTCATAAATAAGATGACTTCCTATAAATCCAGTGGCTCCAGTTATCATAATATTATTCATATATTTAATCTCCCAAATATCTTTCAATCATATTACAAATATAATCAATATCTCTTTTAGTTAATCTTAAATGCATTGGTAAAGAAATTATTCTTTCACTCATATATTTTGAATATGGACAACATCCCTTTTTATAATTATATACATTATATTCAGTATTATCCCTATAATGTACCCCTGGAAAAATTCCATTTTCATTTAATTTAGTTATTAATTTATCCCTATTATCAACTGCTATAATATAAAGATGCCTACTACATTCACACCCCTTAGTTATAGGAATTCTTTCAATCTGCTTTTTTGAATTATCAAAATATTCATCATACCATTTAGCTATTTGCCTACGATAATTATTATCTTCATCTAAATACTTTAATTGAACAAGTGCTATAGCCGCCATTATAGAATTTCCATTATATTTATAACCTAAATAATCAACTTCATATTTCCACTTATAATTTCCATTATCTCTTGCATAAGTATCCTTATCAATACCCATCCAACTAAGCTTCCTTACAAGTTGATCATCTTCATTTTTTTTGAAACAAATCATTCCTGAATCAGCTGTAGGTAAATTCTTTACTGCTTGGAATGAATAACATACTGCATCAGCTTCTTTTCCTACTATTTCTCCATTTAACCTTGTTCCAGCCATATGTGCAGCATCTAATATAAGCTTTAAATTATATTTTTTGCAGATATTAACTATTTCCTTATATCTTCCTACATTTCCTCCTAGCCCAACAAACATAATCGCTCTAGTCTTATCAGTAATCTTTTTTTCAACCTCCTTTGGATTTAAACATAAATATTCATCTACATCAGAAAAAACTACTTTTAAATTTTCATACATAATAGCATGATTGCTTGATACAAATGTTATTGGAGTAGAAATTATTTCATCTCCATCATTCCACTTGTTTTGTATTTTAAAAACCTTAATTGCTAAATGAAGTGCAGCTGTATCCGAGTTTAAAAAATGTGCATTATTTAACCCTGTATATTCTTTCCATTTTTCTTCAAATTCAATAGTTTTATATCCTATCCCAGACCATCCTTTTTCAAGGCATTCCCTAATCTCTGCTAAACATTCATCTATTCTAAAGGTAGGAACAAATAATTGTATTGCCATTTGTTTATCACTCCAAATTTTCTTAATTATAAAATTTATAGTTTATTTAATCTATTTATAATATGTAATTATTATTTATATAGTTACTTATTTTCTTTTTAATATATTAGTTAGTATTAATATTTTATAGTTTCAAAAAATATTAACTTTGAATATTCTAATATTAGGAATGATAGTATAACAAACTTTATACTAACTTAAAAATAAAAGGAGGTCTTAATATGGATTTATATGAATTATTAAAATCAAAAAAAGAAAAACTTTCCATAATTGGACTTGGATATGTTGGAATTGTTCTTGCAATTGAATTTGCAAAAAAATTAGATACAATTGGATTTGATATAAATAAAAATAAAATTGAAAAATATTTAAATGGAATTGATCCTACAAATGAAGTTGGAACTGATGAACTAAAAAATTCAAAATTAAAATTTACTAATGATCCTACTTTAATTAAAGATGCAAAATTTCATATAATAGCTGTTCCCACTCCAATAAATACTGACTGCACCCCAAATCTCACTCCTATAATAAGTGCTTCAGAAATTGTTGGTAAATATTTAACTCCTAATTCTATTGTTGTTTATGAATCTACAGTTTATCCGGGATTAACAGAAGAAATATGCATTCCAATTTTAGAAAAGATGTCAGGATTAACTTGTGGTAAAGACTTCAAGGTTGGATATTCCCCTGAACGTATTAACCCTGGTGATAAAGTTCATACCTTACAAAAAACAGTAAAAATTGTTTCTGGAATGGATAGTGAAACATTAGATATAATTGCTAAAGTCTATGAATTGATAATAGAAGCTGGTGTTTATAAGGCTGAATCTATAAAAGTTGCTGAAGCAGCAAAGGTTATTGAAAATTCACAAAGAGATATTAATATTGCATTTATAAATGAATTATCATTAATATTTGATAAATTAGGTATAGATACATCTTTCGTATTAAAAGCTGCTTCTACCAAATGGAACTTTATAACATTTTATCCTGGATTAGTTGGTGGTCATTGTATTGGAGTTGATCCTTATTATTTAACTTATAAAGCTAAATTAACTGGTTATAATTCACAAGTAATTTTATCTGGAAGAAATATAAATGATAGTATGGGCAAATATATTGCTGAAAAAACTATAAAATTATTAATTCAAGCTGGAACTCAAATTAAAAATGCTAATGTTGCCATATTAGGAATAACCTTTAAGGAAAATTGTCCTGATATTCGTAATTCTAAAATTATAGATATTATAAAAGAACTTAAAGAATTCGGTGTTAATGTATTAATATCAGATCCATTAGCTAATAGTGAAGAAGTATTACAGCAATATAATTTAACACTAACTGATATAAATGAAATTAGTAATTTAGATGCATTAATAATTGCGGTTTCACATGACTTTTATAAATTATTTTCTCTTGATTCATTAAATAAGTTCTTTAATCCTAGTATTACTCCTGTGTTAATTGATGTAAAAGGATTATTTGAAAAAGATAAAGCTAAAAATTTAAATTACTTATATTGGAGGTTATAAATGTGGGATATAGTGATATAACCTTTCCATCAAATACTAAATTTTTAGTAACAGGTGGTGCTGGTTTTATTGGTTCTAATTTAGTTGAAGCCCTATTAAATAAAAATTATTTTGTCCGAGTTTTAGATAATTTTTCAACTGGTAAACGTGAAAATATAGAAACTTTCTTATCAAATTCAAAATTTCAACTTATAGAAGGTGATATAAGAAATATTGAAACTTGTAATATAGCAACAACTAATATTGATTACGTGTTTCATGAAGCTGCATTTGGTTCTGTTCCCAAGTCTATAAAATATCCCTTACTTTATGAAGATATCAATATAAAAGGAACACTTAACATCTTAGTATCATCTCTTGATAATAATGTAAAAAAAATAATATATGCATCTTCATCTTCAGTTTATGGTGATAATAAATATATTCCTAAAATAGAGTATACAGTAGGAAATCCACTTTCTCCTTATGCTCTAACTAAAAAAGTTAATGAATTATATGCCTCTCTATTTTCTTCCTTATATGGATTAAATATTATTGGCTTAAGATATTTTAATGTTTTTGGTAAGAGGCAAGATCCAAACTCTGAATACTCTGCAGTAATACCTAAATTTATAAACTCATTACTAAATGGAATTACTCCAACTATAAATGGTGATGGCTCATATTCCCGTGATTTTACCTACGTAGAAAATGTTATAGAAGCAAATTTAAAAGCTTGCAAGAATAACACTATATCAGGAGAAGTTTTTAATATTGGATGTGGTGATACAATTACCTTAAATGAGCTTTATTATACCTTAGCTAATATATTAAATTTTAAATTACCACCTATTTATGGTCCTAAAAGACTTGGGGACATCCCTCATAGCAATGCAGATATAACTAAAGCAAAAAAACTTTTAAATTATAATCCTAGCTATTCATTTTATGATGGTATTAAACTAACATTAGATTGGTATAAAAAAACCTCTAAAATTTAGAGGTTTTTTATATAATTTTAAATTTTATTTATCTAAAACATATCCATAAGCTCTTACTTTACCATCTTCTTTTTCAAGATAAACCCCTTGAATTTCTGGTGCAAATCCTGGGAAATTATTAATTCCTTCTTCTAAAATTAAGAAATACCTTTGAGCTATATTATTCCATCTTTCACCTGGAACTACACAAAATACCCCTGGTGGATAAGGAAGTGCTCCTTCTAATGCAATTTCTCCAACTATATGAGTTAAAGGAACTAATTTAGCATTATTTCTTTTTAATTCAACATTTGCTTCATTAGGATTCATAACATACTCTGGTAATGAATTTCTTCTAAATAATAATTTTTGATAAGTCTTTGCATCATTTTTCTTATAGAAATCATGCATTTCTTGACATAATCTTCTTATTGTATACCCTTTATAACGTTCCTCATACTTAGCATATAACTTAGGTAATACTTCACTTAATGGTGCATCTTCCTTTATAAGATTTTCAAATCTAACAAGGTGGTCAACAAGCCCTTTCATTTTTGAAGTGCTTTCTGCTGGTGTTAATAAAAATAATATTGAGTTTAAATCATTCTTTTCTGGTACAACTCTATGATCTCTTAAATAATTTGCTAAAATAGTTGCTGGTATACCAAATTCTTCGTATTCACCAGTTTCTACATTTATACCTGGTGTTGTTAGCATAAATTTATTAGGGTCTACAAAATATTGATTTTCTCCATATCCCTCAAATGAATGCCATTTTTCATCTGGATAAAATTTAAAAAATTCTATGTTGTTTGCTATTTCCTCAGTAGGATAATCCTGCCATAGCTTACCATCAACTACTGGTGGTATAAAAGGTTTTAATAATTCACATCTTTCTAAAATATCTTTTCTTGCTTCAACACCAACCTTTATGCAATCTGCCCAAAGCTTTCTTCCTGCTTCTCCATCTTGCATTCTTGCATTAACATCTAATGCTGCAAATAATGGATAAAATGGACTTGTTGATGCATATAACATGTAAGCATTATTAAATCTCTTATGATCTACATACCTTTTTTGCCCCTTTAAATGACTATCTTTTTTATGAATTTGAGATGTTTGTGAAAAACCAGCCTGTTGCTTATGTATAGATTGAGTAACTAATATTCCTGGATCTTCTGGTTTTAAATCTAATAATAATGGAGAACACTCTCTCATCATTGGTATAAATTGCTCATATCCAACCCAAGCTGAATCAAATAATATATAATCACAAAGATGCCCTACCTTATTCACTACTTGTCTAGCATTATATATAGTTCCATCATAAGTTCCAAGCTGAATAACAGCTAATCTAAATGGTCTTTTTTCTTTTGCCTTTTCACTATCAATCTTAGCTGCTTCACTTCTTAAATATTCTTCGTTAAAGCAATGAGCATCTATTCCCCCTATAAATCCAAATGGATTACGAGCTGTTTCTAAATATATAGGTTTTCCTGCACTTGAAACTAAAGCTGAATTATATATAGACTTATGATTATTCCTATCAAATAAAACTAAATCACCAGGAGAAACTATTGCATTTATAACTACAGAATTTGAAGTACTTGTTCCATTCATAACAAAATATGTTTTATCTGCATTATACACTTTTGCTGCATATGTTTGAGCTGACATTGCTGGACCTTCATGTATTAATAAATCACCTAAATCAACATCTGCATTACATATATCTGATTTAAATATATTTTCTCCAAAGTACTCATACATTGCTCTTCCTGCAGGATGTTTCATAAAATATTGACCACCTTGATGACCTGGACATGAAAATTGTAAATTTCCTCTTCTTGAATATTTGCTTAAAACATCAAAAAATGGAGGTAGCATTTCCTCTTCATATTTATCCGCTGCTTCATTTAATTCCTTACTAAATTCTTCTTCATTTATTTCATTAATATTTATTATCTTATTTACCTTATCTTTAATTTCATCACTAATATTCTCAGTTTCTTTTAATACAAATATTGATACTCCAAATTTAGTATTATATATGTCATTTATTCCTTCTATATCACTTTCATTAACTACAGCAACTGCTACATCAGTGTAATCCGTTGTACCAACTTCTATAGTTTCTCTATCTGTGAAAAAATAACTTCTAGTTCTTTCGGTACAAGCAATCTTTAATGATTTCATGCCTATTCCTCCTTATGTCTTTTTAGTTTATCTATTTATAATTTACTTAATATAAAAATTATATTATATGTATATTTTATTAATTAACATCATAATTATATATTTAGCAAATTTTAATGTAAATGCTATACTGAAAAACTATAATAAATAATTATAGCTAGCTTAAACCATTTCCTTAATTATAAAATAAATTTAATCAATTAAAACTAATACTAAAATTAAAGACTGCATAAAATACATATTTCTTAAATTCATTTTATGCAATCTTAATTATTTATATTATTTATTTTAAACTATATATGGTAAAATAAAAGTAAATTCTGTTCCTTCATTTAATTTACTTTTTACCTTAATTTCTCCACCATGAAGTTTTATTACCGATTGAGTTAATGATAATCCTAATCCAACTCCATTTTTTGAATAACTATTAATTCCTTCACATCTATAAAATGGTTTAAAAATTTCATCATAATCCTCTTCCTTTATACCACTTCCAGTATCTATTACTTTTACTTCAATAGTATTGAGATCTTGATAACATAATATATCTATACTTCCATTAATTTTATTATATTTAATAGAATTTTCAATTACATTATAAAATGCCCTATATAACATAATTTCATTTCCCTTTATTTTATTTTTTATATTATATGAATTTAATTTTAATTTTATATTTTTTTTATTGGCAATAATAGATAAATCATCAACTATATCTTCTAATATCTCATCTATGCTAACAATTTCATTTAAAGGTGCATTTTCCTGTCTTATTATATCTAATAATGTTTCTATTATTAAATTCATCTTTAATATAGACTTTTCTACAACCGCCAAAGTTTTATCATATTCCTCTAAACTTTTGCAATTACTGCTTTTTAAAACATCTATATTTGTTTTAATTACTGCTAATGGAGTTTTTAACTCATGTGCCACACTAGAATTAAACCTTTTTTGTGATGCAAATGCATTTTCTAATTTTGCTATCATTTTATTAAAAGAAATTGTAAGTTCTTTAATTTCATCATTTGCTCCCTTAATACTTAAATTGGAATTTAAATTATCCTCATTTATTTTTTTTATATTTTTATTTAATTCTACAATTGGAATTAAAGCATTATTTACTACAAAATAAGTGCACATTCCACCAATAGTTACTACTAAAATAAATGCAATTATTGAAAGCCAATAAATTCTTGATGTTGTCTCTTCTATAGCTGATTCTATTGATATCTTATCAATTTCATCTTTAAAATCACCATTTAAATCTATTTTAATATCTTCTGTATTTGAATTAATTATTCCTTTTAGTTGTGGAACTGTATGCCTTACATCATAATTAATACTAAAAACAAGAATTCCACTAGTTATTGTCATTATTAATACAGTAAATAATGTAAGTTTCCATTTTAACTTTATTTTTATATTATTCACTAGTTATACCTCCAAATAAATATCCAACTCCTTTAATTGTTTTAATCATATTTTCATTACCACTAACAGCTGTTAATTTTTTTCTAAGAGAATATACATGAACTCTTATTACTGTTGTAAATGGGTCTGTATTTTCATCCCAAACATGATTTATCAATTCTTCGGAACTTATAACTTTATCTTTATTTTGAACTAGATATTTTAAAAGTGAATATTCTTTCAATGTTAAATTAAGAACTATATCATCATATGTAACTTTGTGTTTAGATACGTCTATAGATAATTTTCCCTCTTTTAAAATTGAAGGTTTACTTGCAAACTCTCTTCTCAAAAGAGCTCTTATCCTTGCCGTTAACTCTAAAAAATCAAATGGTTTTACTAAATAATCATTAGCTCCTAAGTCTAATCCTTTTATTCTATCCTCAATTTCTCTATTTGCAGATACAATTATTACTCTTGTGTTTATATCTTTTTCTCTAAGCTTTTTTAATATATAAAACCCATCTACCTTTGGCAAATTTATATCTAAAACCAATAAATCATATGTATTTAAACTTAAAAAATCTAAAGCATCTTCTCCATCCATTGCTACATCAACGGCATAACCTTCATTTTTTAATCCTCTTTGTAGAGCATGTACTATATCAGCTTCATCTTCTACAATTAATAATCTCATCACATATTCCTCCTATTTTATAAATAAAATGGAGCTATCGCACCCTGAAAAATTATACACCATATATTGTACTATTTATTCTTAATGCGATAGCCCTATTTGTTAATAATTATAATATACAAATTTTAATTATACTACAAGGAGTTTTTTATTATTATTAATAATTTTATTATTTTTTATTTTATTTATTCAAAACCTGCTGCCTTTACTTCTTCTCTGAATTTTTCATCAAAACCAGTTACTTCTACATTTTTTCCATCAACTGTTAAGCTTACCCCATTTTTAAGGTTTGCTAAATCCTCTTCACTTAATTCAAAAGAAATATCATCATTACTTCCTTGATAATTATTTGAATTACTAGTTGAATTATTATAAGAATTATTATATTTATTACTATTTACTACTTTATCAACACCATTATTGGTATTTTTGTTACTATTATATGAACTTTCAGTTTTATTATTGCTTGATTTGCTTGCTACACTATTACTTGCTCTTCCTCCAGCAAAACTTAATAAACCTACTATTGTTAGCGCTAATACTCCAAATATTAATGATTTTTTCATATCTTATCATCCTTCCTTACATAAAACTTTTCTGATAACTTAATTTATTAATTATTTTATTTCTTAGGTTATCTCTTCTATGTTTTTATGATAACAAATCAAATGTAAAATCATCGTTAATTTTTTAAAATATTTATATATTATTTGTGAACTACTCTCCAATTATATAAGTGTGGGCTTCTTGGTGAATATACCTAGCGGTAATAAATAAATATCTTTCCATCCAACTCACATTTCCGGTGGAAAATGGGTGGAAAGATATATTTTTTAATACATATAAACCTTTATAAATGACTATATTACTTAACTAACCTTACTACCGCCTCAGCGTGTGCAGAGTTCAGTGTGTAGACAAAAATTTAATTAAGATGTAGTGTGATTACATTTATTATTTAAGTTTTATTAATTAGTTTGATTATTAAATCTGTTTAATAATCCAACTATACGTCCCCCATTTTCTTGTACTTTACTTGCAGTCTCATCATAATTAGCTAGTCTTATATTTTGACTATATAATAAATTATCCTTTTCCATTATCTCATCGTCTTTTTTATTTAACTCGTTACGTAATTCCTTCCTTTCATTATTCCACTTTTGTTTCTCTTCTATTAATTGTTTATAATGTTTCATAGAAAAATCCTCATATGCCATGTATAAAACCTCCTAATCTTAATATAAGTAGTTTTATCATCTTCTTCAATTTTTATTCTTATAAGAATTACATTTAAATTAATTGTAATAAATCAATATCCAATATATTTTTTATTTCTGGATATAATCTTCTAATTTCTTGATGATGCTTTGTTGGTGCATATAATACTGCTATTTCAGACAATATAAAATTAAAATCTGATGGTATTCTCCATTCTCTTTCATGATGAAAATCATAATTATCTAAGTTAATTTTATTTATAAAAGGTTTAATTTCATCAGATATTGTTGCTCCAGATAAATACTTATCATTTATATATAATACTGGTCCACCACCCCTTTTGAAAATAACCTCCTTTAAAAATGCTAGTCCATATACACTGTATTTTTTAGAATGTCTTAATAATCCTTTTGTAGTTAAATCTGCAAAACAAACAGATTTTGTATCATTAAGATGCTTATAATATCCTGTTGGTGCTGCTACTAATTTCTTATCATTTAATATATTTTTTAATACTTCATATGAATTATCCCCTTTAACTAGATGAGTTAGCATTATTGTTAAATCTTGATTATTTCTAGCTTCTGTTACATAAAACATTTTATTGCTTTCTATATTTTCTAGAATATTTTTATCGTTAACTGTACTTTTTACTTCAGATATTATATCCTGTTCTCTTTCATAACACTTGTCACATAATCTTTCACTTTCTTCATCTAGATATTTAGTTTCATTATTTATACAATCAATCTCATGTATAACTTCACAATTATAACACCTTAAATATTCATCATATTTTTCTAATAAATGTTCTTCACATACCCATACATTGCATCTATTACATAAAAGTTCATTAACACAAGATAGATGCACTTTCTTACCACAACAACTACAACTAATATAATCATTAAAATCATCATCTTCATAAGCCACTATTTCTTCGCATATTTCGCAAATATTATCTTGATTTGCTTCTACAGATATGTCATTTTCTAATTCTTCACATCTAAAACAAAATCTAACGCTAGCTCCATCAATATATTTACTTTCATAAAAAGTTAATATTCCTCCACACATAGGACATTCTTCATCACAAACTTCTTCTAAATAATAGTTTTTTTCTAGTTTTTTAAATTCCGTATAATTAGTTTCAACCACATCACCTTCAGTTATTCCACACTCATCACAATATCCAATTATCACACCACCAGTATTATCTTGTTCATATACCGTCATTGTTCCTTCGCATTCAGGACATTTTTCAGTGCCAATCTTTGTTAACTTATAAATTCTTATCAAATCTTCAAAGTTTCCCTTTTCCATAAATATTCCCCTTTTAATTACCCTATATTTTATTTTCAAATTACTATAATTAATTTATTAGATTATATATACTATTTATTTTACTTTTCGATTCTATATCTATTAGCCCTCATTAAAAATGCCTTCTCTCCACCTTCCATGACATTACATATTTCTGCTCTTAATTCATCCTCTTCGACACCTCCACACTTATATACTTTTACATATCTTGAGTTTGAATCCATAGCTACAATTAATTCTGCATCACCATTAACTGGTATATTAGCATTATGTGTAACAACAATAATTTGTCTTTTTTCTTTACATATCCTTAGCCTTTCAACAACTAAATCATATATTAAATGATTATCTAAATCGTCTTCTGGCTGGTCTAATATTAATGGCTTATCTCCATCAGATAAAATAAATGTTAATATAGCTGATGTTCTTTGTCCTGCAGAAGCATTTTTAAGAGATTTATACTCATTAGAACCACTCGGTTTATACTCAATTTCAATATAATCTTCTGGAATAAACATACTAATTTCTGCAATTTGCTCATTATTTAGTCCTTTAATTACATTATTAAATTTAGCACTATATGCTGAATCATTTTCTTTACTACTATTTATATTTTTTAATTTATCTGCTAATTCATTAATATTATTTACTATATTTCCACTATAACACTCATTAATAATATTATTAATATCATCATCAAAACTCTGCTTCTTTTGTATTATCTCTCTAAATTTATATTCAAAATGTTCAGTATTTCTAAATCTTTTAACTTTTAATCTTATATTGGTGTCCTTTAATAAATTATTTGAATATTTATGTCTTAAATTACTAATTTCATTTCTTATTAAAATATATTCTTCTCTAATTTTAACTAATGCTTCACATTCATTTGCTAATAATTTTTCATACTTTTCTATTTCTTCTAAGTCTTTATGCTTGTTTTCTAATGTTGATATCAAAGTATTAATTTCCTCAATATCAACACCTTTATCTTTAAGTACTATTAATCTATCCTGATATTCTTTTTTAACTTTACTATAGTTTATATACCATTTACTTGATTTTATTTGTTGTGTATACTTTTCTCTTAATATTCCTATTTTCCTACTTACATCTAAAAATATTTTTACTAAATCATTATACTCTAAGTTCTTTTTATTAATTATTTCTAGCAATTCATCTCTATATTCTCCATCTAAAAAATTTTCATCAATTAACTTTAAATCAAATTTACTAATTATATTATCTAATTCTTCTTCTTTATCTTGAAGTTCTTTTTCTTGTTTTAACATAAAAACTCTCTGACTTTCCAAGAGCTTAAAATTTTCTATTATATCATTAATTCCACTTGACTTATATGTATCTATTTTTTCTTGTATATCTTTTAATTCTAACTCGATTTTTTTCCTATTTTTTATTTTTTCTTTAATTCCAACTATATTAGCATATTGCTTTTTATAATCTACTATTAAATTATTAGCCTCTGCTTTTTTATCCTCAATTCCACTTATTAAAGAATCTATTTTATCCCTTAAAGAATTAGTATTTTTAGCCAATTCATAAATTTGTTTTTGATTATATATATCCACTTCAAAAATATCCTCTGGTAATATTCCAGTTATCTCTTCAAAATCATTAGTTTCTGACCTATACTTATTAATTAATACCTTATATTTATTTCCTGTTTTAAAATCCTTTAAAATTATTTTAAATAAAATATTATTTTTTACTACTTCTATAGTAATAACGGTACTTTTCTTAAGAACCCCAGACTCCTTATTTTTTAATTGATAAAATGATATAAATTCTTTATATATCTCATCTAAATCCTTAATACGACTTTTAGCAAATGCAGCTGTTAGAAACCTAACTATAGTTGATTTTCCGCTTCCTCTTCCACCTATAATTGCAGTTAATTGAGGATTAAAATTAATTTCTAACTCCTCTTTTCCTAATAATTCTATGTCTTTTATATTTATTTTTTTTATCCATAATTGAGGTATTTTTATATTGTTATCTTTTATCTCAAGATAATTCTTTATTCTGTATTGTGGAAATAAAAAAGCTTGTCTTAAGCTCTCCAGGGTTGGTCTTTCAGACATTTTAATATATGAATACTGTTTTCCTATTCCCCATAGCCCATGTTTTGTTTCTCCTTCAGCACTTGGATTATCTGAAAATGTTAGTTTTCCTATCCCTAATTCTTCAAGTTCTTTATCACATGCAATAAATTTTTTAATATCATTTGAAGAAATATTATTGTTATATTTTTTTAATAACGATTCTTCTATACCTTTATTATTTAAATTCTTAGAATTACTAATTAATTCTTCATTAACCATTTGAACAACATTAATATTTTCCAAATTTAAAAACTCTCTACGAGCTTGTTTACTTACAATACCAATTCCATTATAATCATCAATATGTGCTGGTATTACTAATGCTCCAACTTCATTAGCTATTTTAGCAACTTCACTTATACCTTTATTTGAATATGCATCTGTGCTTCCAAATAATTCCCTTTTTATATTTATTTTAATCAAAAAATCTTCTATCTCTATTTTAGGATAATCTGTTTCAAATAATATTAATAAGTGAACTTTACTATCACTACACGTTACTTCAACTCCTGGAAACACTATAATATCTTTTTCTTTAGCAATCTCTCTTATCTTGTCAATCCAATCTACAGTATTATGGTCTGTTATAGCTATACACTTAATATTATTTTCTATAACTCTATCTATAAATTGTTGTGGCGTAATTGATTTATCCTCAAAACATTTACTGGCTGGTGTATGTATATGTAAGTCACACTTATACCACCTATTACCTTTATAGTTATTATTCATATAATCATCTCCTTACTCTTTTATTAAATATAAATTAATAATCATATACTAATTTTACTATAAATCCACATAATAATCCATAATTTAACTATTTTTGCACGCAATTATAAATATTTATAAGAAATTATTTTAAAGTAATTTTAGGCTATAATAATTTTGTTTATTTTTTTCAAATCAGTAAATTGTTATTTACAAGCTTCAATCTATTACCCCCAATAGATTAAAAATCTTTTTATAAAATCTCTTTCCCTAATTTTTTTATTAATTCTTCAATCTCTAAAATATATTGTGATTTATTACTATTATCTAACTCTATCAATTCCCCGTTTATAAACACAGTCCCCCAAATAAATTCATCATCTCTTAGTGATTCTAATGCTCCCTTATATTTTTTATTATTTGCTCTTTCGTAAATTCTTTTACCATCATTATTCTCATTTATAATGTTTTTTGAGAAATTATATCACATATGTACTTGTATTATAATTTATTTTAACTTTCTATATAATATTGCATATTTTAAAAAGGATTTTTTATTTTCTTATGTATATTAATAATATAAAAACTATCCATTAATAGGATTTAACTAAAATAAAGAAAGGTGATTATATATGGTAACTTGCAAAAACTTTAATACTATTACTAGCGTTAATATTAATGAAATAAAAATGATTATTACAATTTGAAAAATTTGCATTTACGTATGATAGTTATCATTGCACAATAGAACTATGTGATAATAACTTTTATAGCTTTTATTTAATTCATACATCTTCATATGATATAATTAAATACTCAAATCTTACTCTTGAATATGTATGCTTAATTCTTCAATCTCATAATATATCAGAAAGCAAACTTACATCTCATAGAAAAAAATTCTAGCAATTAATTATTTAATATAAAAAAGAACTTCAAATTTGGAGGGCACTGAAAAACTTAATGTTTTTCAAGTGCGGTTATCCACAAAGTAAAAAATAGTTAATGAAGCTGAAGCTTTTAGTTTCATTAA
>JABLTL010037742.1_pt1 | contig 24626 bp, 24 predicted proteins | sample 7160151 | NCBI WGS metagenome assembly JABLTL01 (sample SAMN14651223, study PRJNA627086) | human gut metagenome | isolation source: feces | host: Homo sapiens
CACCTTCGGTGATGGCATTTTGGCTTGTATGTCTCGGGATTTTGGCATATTCATGCCAAAACACCTCGCGGTACAGTGACTACTGAATAATTACCTTTATACTATTTATTAAGGAGACATGATTTATGAAAACCAAAAAAATATTAATTCCTGTTTTTACACTCAGCGCAGCATTATTACTTACCGCATGCAGCGGAAAAGAAGCTGCAGACACAACAAAAACACAGACAACACAGACGGAAGCCGGTACAGAAGCCGCCGGTACAGAATCCGGTACAAAATCCGGTACAGAAACTACAGGAACTTCCGGCACGAAGCTGGATGATTTATATCAGCAGGAAAACCAGATTTTTGCAGACCATGAGGATGTATGGAACAAAGTATTTGGCATGATAAATAAAAGCACGGCTGACCCAAGCGGAAATTACGCAGATTTTCTGGCAAACACCGTTGACTCCAACAAGGACTCTTTTTCAGAGGATGAGCTGAAAACACTGACAGATGATATTGAAACGATACGAAAAATCGAGGAACAGATCGCAGAGCTGGAAAACGACACAACAACATCTGAGGATACCGATGCCGAAAATAACTCCGAAGACGCATCTCCATTCCGGGATTTCTCCGGTCAGGATTATGACGGCAACACAGTTGACGAAAGTCTGTTTTCCAACAATGCAGTGACCGTCGTTAACTTCTGGTTTACCGGCTGCAAACCCTGTGTCGCAGAGCTGTCTAAGCTGAACGAATTAAACGATGCAATCAAATCCATGGGAGGCGAGGTTGTAGGCATCAACACAGAAACCTTTGATGCAAATAAAGATGCGATAAAAGAAGCGGCATCGATTCTCGAAAGTCAGGGTGCAAAGTACCGCAATCTGTCCATCGACTCTGATTCCGCAGCAGGAAAATATGCCTCCGATATCATGGCATTTCCTACCACAATCTTGGTTGATCGAAATGGGAATATTGTGGGAGAACCGATGCTCGGCGGAATCGACAACCAGGACAATTATGATACACTGATGAAGCAGATCCAGTCTGTGATTGATGCTGACAGCGCAAAATAATACAGGATCCTCCCACAGCAGATACTGCGCCTTTCAGAGACTAAAATAAAAGCTGAAGCCCCATGGCGATTATCCACATGTATGCACACGTTTTCGGAATCATCAGTAATCCTACCTTTGGTTTTGTTTTACTGAATAAAGTTACCGGAAGATAGCAGCCGAAGGAAATAATGATGGCTGCAACCATTCTTGTCATATGGTAGTCATAGGTGTTTCCGGACATAGCATACAGGATGATGATCCCGATACCGGTCACTGCAAAGACAGCGTTTCGGATGACAGATAACTTCAGATTCCCCTCATCGGAACACCAGTTGTTCTGAGGGAACAGGCAGATCACGATCCGGACAATGGCAGATATCCAAACGACAGCTTCAATGCTTACCGGGGCGGCAAGTTCCGGGAAAGTAAGTTTCCAGATATACATTAAGATAATATAAAAGACAGTCATGGTAATAGACGAGACTTGCAGTCCGATTCCCAGCTGTCTTTTTATTTTGTCATTGCTTCCGCGTACAGCTCTCAGGATTCGTGGTACCAGATGAAACGCATCGCCTCCGCAAAGAGTCAGAGTCAGGATTCCGTAAAGGATAAATAAGGGATTTCCCTGTGAGAAGAAGAAAAACAAGAGGGCTGCAGTCAGAGCAAAAATCAGATATGCTGCGTCAAAAATTGCTTCCATCACATCCGGAATCTGTGGTTTGTAGTTGTTCTGTTTCATGATTCATTCTCCTTATCATTTTTTAACTGTTCTTCTGCGTTATTACAGATTTTGTCAAATACCCGGATGCACAGACGGGTTTCTTCTTCGGTCAGACCTCTTAACACATTTTGTGCAAACTGTTTTTGTGCGTTCAGGCCTGCTTCTATAATTATCTCAGCCTGATCCAACAGCGCGATTTCAATATGTTTTTTATTGTCTTTGCTTTGGATACGCTCCACCAGCCCTTTGCTTTCCAGGTTTTTCAGCGAAGTGGAAACGTGGGATTTGGTTGATTTGCGGATCTTTACGATTTCTGCCGCGGTATTGTACTGCGGATTATTATGCAGGAACATGAGGATGTCATATTCCATCTGCGTCAATCCATAACGGTCACATACCTCGCCGGAAAGCAATTCATAATAGGTAGTAATTGTTTTATGCTTGTCCCAGAAATACATAGCTCCCTCCTTTATCGTTCTTTTTAGAACGATTATAGAGTAAAACTATTGAACTGTCAATGACTATAATCTTAACTTCCATTCAATTGATACGCCGGGTGGGTTAATTCACAGTGTAAAAAATCAGATTTGCATACAGAAATGACCCACCTGAATTCAGGTGGGTCAGAATTAAACATAAAAGTCGAATATACAGTTTTTAATCATCTTCACTCCCGTATATATAATGAAGCCTGTTGTCATTCTATATAATATAAACCTATCGATTTGCATTTTCTATATCAGAGCAGCCAATCTACCAGCATGACACCTTCTGTTTACTTCATCTAACAAATCTCTTTCATCACTTCACCGTAAGCACCCCAACCTTCACCTTAAACGAAGCATCAAACACATACTGTGGTATCTTCTCCGTCAATTGGTCATCATACGCAAAATGCAGATGCGCGCCTATCACAGCAACCACCGGGCTGTCTTCTGCAAATACCATATCCAGAAATTGTTGTGTCACTTCGTCCGGGCTATAGAAGCAATCTGTTCCCCACAAAAGTGCCCGGTCCTGCCATACAGCCTTCGAAGCATCGCTAAGACCATCATTTACTTGCGATTTCAGCGGAACATGCATTGTTAAAATGATTGGTTTATCTTCCGCCCATAATTCTTTTAATCTTTCCAATCCCGCTTCTGATAATTGGCTGGTATTATTGTTAATTCCCACAACCAGGAACTCATCAAAATCCTGAACCATTACCTCTTCCATATCCCAGGATTCTTTTTCTTTCTGCTGCACATCCTCGTCTGTGTATGTATCACTATACCAGATTCCCAAATCATGATCTGCACGATTGTACATAACCGGAGCTTTAATCCGTTTTAAATCTGTCATCAGACAGTTCAAATTAGCTTCTGAGAAGAAATCGATCATATCACCATTCAAGATTACACCGTCTGGATTTTCCGCATTGATTGCATCTACCATTTCCGGCCACGTTTCCTGCGAAGTTTTTCCGTCAGAATTCGAAAACATAGCAACACGTTGCTCGATTTCTTCACTTTTTTCTGATATATAATCGCCATCGGGAACTATAATATGTTGATCGTTTACTACAATTAATTTGTATTGACTTTTCAGACCTGGAATTTCAATTACCTTTTCGGATTTATCCGGCAAAACACCTCTTTCCGTCTCTTCTATTTCTACTGGCGATTTTTCATTATTTACCTCATTCGGTATAACTTTTTCCGTCTGCGAGCCACATGCACACAACATTTCTAACATCAAACCAACAGACACCAGACCTACCAATACTTTTCTCATTTTCCCTCCATTTTCGCACTTGTCAAAATATCCTTTACCAAAACTTCCTATTTCACCACATATATTTCTCAATAAATCACTATACAGCCCATTCCTATTCTGTACTATCTGAGAAATTTTGAATTACTCTTCATGATTCAAAAACTTCTCCACATTATACCGTGGACGTTCCTTACTTTCTATATATGTTTTCCCTACATATTGTCCGACAACTCCGATAAATAACAGCTGCACTCCACCCAAAAACCAAATAGAAATCATCAGTGAAGACCATCCCGGGCTGACATGTCCCATAAAATATGATACCAGCGTGTAAATAAATGCAATCACTGAGCATGCAACAATTACACCTCCAAAAGCCATAATCATACTAATCGGTTTAATACTAAAAGATGTAATCCCATCCCAGGCAAACGACAGCATCTTCTTTAACGGATACTTACTTTCTCCTGCCAGTCTTTCCTTTCGTGCATACGTCACCGTAGCTGTTTTATACCCAATAAGTGGCACCATTCCCCGCAGGAACAAATTTCTTTCCTTATACTGTCCCAGCTGCTTCATATCCATTTCCACACTTCCTTTTCTAATCATTTCATTTTTGATTCATAAAATAATACTCATATTTCTTATATTGCTCCCATACCTGTTGGTCTTCATCTGACAATTTATCCACGACTTCCCCATTTTCCATAAAGATATCTCCACTATGTGCGGTTATCGTTTTTCTGACCAAATCAGTAATTTTCATAAATGCGGGTCCATCATATCCCAATTTTTCAAATAACTCATTCATCAGATAATTCGGCGCAAGATCCGCCCCCTCTCCTACAAACTGATTTCCCGTTATCTGTTTTGCAGCATCATTTGCATACATTATATAAGGAGTCGCATAATAATTATAAAATCCTTCCAATGTACTTACATCCAAATCTATTCCCAACATCTCATATACACTATTTCCTTCACCAAGCCAAGGTTTATGATCTCCAAAAGCAACCAATACACATGGCTCGTCCAGGCTCTCAATTTCTTCAATAAGTTTTTCCAGTCCTTCGCCTGTACTCTTTATTCCAGACAAGTAATTATTTAAAATATTATATTCATCGTCTGTATAGTCCTCTTGTTTAATCACATATGATGTATCATATAATTGTTCCGTGCTATACGGTCCATGATTTTGATACGTTACACTAAGATTAAAATAAGGAATTCCATCATCAATTGAGTTTTTCAAATCTTTATACAATTCAGGAAACAGAACATTATCTCCTGCTATTTCCCCATTTGCCAATTCACTGTAACAAGACTCATAAAAATCATATTTACTGAATCCCAAGTGATCGTTGACATTTATTCTATTATAAAACCAACTATAGCACGGATGGCTTCCCTCCACGCAATACCCTTGGTCCGTAAAATATCTCGCATAAGAATATGTATTTTTACGAAGACTTGGATATGCATCTGCTCCTGTTATAAATCTTCGCTCTGTTCTGACAGTACCAGCCGCAAAAATATCGGTCAATAAATTTCCATGATATGATATTTCTTTAATACGGTTAAATGCAGCATACGGATCATTCTCCGAATCAAATTCTATTTGTGGATAAACAGAAAAATCTCCATAGGCCTCCATCATTATCGCAATAATATTAACCTTTTTATCCTCTGGTATATCATCTTCCTTAATATCTTTTAAAGAGTTTTCTATTTCCTTTTTATTATATCCATCTGGTTTTTTCATTCCAGCATCTTTACTACTATATAAAAAAGGATAAATAAATCCTCTGCTAATAAACTGTTGCGTACTTCCCCATCTGTTAATTAATGCAATATTTTCTGTTTTCTGATAATATTCATCATTCAAAATAAATTGATTCATACAGCCCATTCCGCATAACGCTATTATAATTACAGAAATAATCCTTGTCCTGATCTGCATTTCTATTTTTATTATTTTTCTAAGTTTCCATACAACAAAAATCACTACTGTCATTCCCAGAATCCAAAAATCATATCTTTATTTATACGAATCTTATAACGTCCGGTCATGTTTTTCATTTCAGAAAACAAGGTAAGGTCTTCTACCAGAAATGGATTGTCACGAAATAACAGTTTAAAATAATTAATCAAAGACAAAACAATTACCAAAATTGAAGTAATACTTATTCCAATCCATAATTGATTGCAAATAAGAAAAACAAACATTATACTAAAGAAAACTGGCAATGTATTTAAAAATACAATATACCCATTTTCAAAATAAGATTGAAACATTTCAATTCCATATTTATCTGTCGCAAAATATAAACTTCCTACCGATAAGAGAACACTCACAACTATACAAGCCAAAACACTCCCTATTCCTCGACCGAGATATTTCTTCTTATTGTTTTGCATCTTTTCTTTATCCTCTCAACTATTTCCAATTTTTATAAATGGTTTTTCCAATGTTCCTAATAAATATACTCAAATCACTATTTTTTGGTAATCACCTAGGCATCAGTCATCAATAGAAAAATATCCGGTCACTTTTCAGTGACCGGATTACCTTGACTATTCACATATAATGGACTACTTGCATTTTACGAGGCTCAGCGGTCGTTATTCCGTTTTAGAACGGCCGCTTTCTGAAATGAAACGGTCGTTTGTACCACAGTCTTCATTCAAGTCAATGGCAAGGGCTAAAGCCGGCACAAATGCCCCATTGACTGGACTTCAGACTGTTGATTACTGTAACCAAGCAGAACAATGGATTGTTCTGCTAATGTCTATTCAGTGACCGCTTTATTCTGGAATAGGGCTGTTAAGCTTCGCAATATGCAGACTACTCGTTGAATCTTACCTCTATGCATTTAATTCAGCTTTAGCGTCTTCATTCCACGATACATATGCATCTTTTATATGTTACAGAGGCATAAATCATTATTTTGTTATCTGAAATATTATATTTTTTCAAGATATAAATTTCCTTTAGGTATGAGAAATCTTAATTACTAGTTTATATAGAGCTTGCACACATCATTTGCAGACCGATAACTTTCAGCCATACAAAGAGCAATACCTCCAATTATATCAACACTATAATTTTTCATATGTTTTCCTTTTATTTATAATAAGCTCTTTCAAAACATTTATTCCTTTTCTACATAACACACGAAAACTTTTGAATATTAAAAAATAAACAACCGACAAAACCACTAAAATACCAATCGAATATATACACGAACATACAAACCACATCATAAAACTCTGCTTGGAAATTGACGGCAAATAATTATTACTGATCCATAACATACTACTTATCAGTCCAATACAAAAAAAATATTTACAAAAATCTAATATTGGGAATTTATTAAATATTTTTTTATATACAGCAATGGGGAAATACCAAAAATTAGTAGCTATAATCGCCAGAACAGCTGCAATTAAGATACCCTTTATTCCCCAATGAATAACCAATATATAAGAAAGCAACAACGTTACTATTGCTTCTGCTATTGAAATCAATTGCAATTCTTTATATAATGCAAAGACATCTTTCAAAATATACTGCGGTCTTCTTGCAATATTATGAAAAAACACAAATAATAAACAGTATAATGAAATAGAATCTAGTACTTTATTTTCTCCAACCCATATTATAATAAACGAATTAATGCAATACCCTACCGCAATAGTTAAAAAAGAAGCCATAAAATAAAACATCGTATTAATCATTTCATATGTATTATATCCTTCTTCGTTATTTTCACCATATAACAAATTTCCCAAACTTGATGTCAATGCTACTCCCATTTGATACATAAAATCATTAACATATTTCGTAATATATTTATAATTAGAATATATAATCACTGAAATAGGATTGACAAAAGCAGAAATCAATAAAGCACCCACATTTTCTTGAATTGCAGAAACTATTTTATATATAAAAACATGTTTCATGCCTTCTATCTTGAGTCCCTGTGTATCACTTACCGTATGAAGCCAAGGGTATTCCCGAAATACTATTTTATTCAAATGCAGATTCATTACGATACGTAAAACTATAGAGCAACACAACACCAATACATATGACATTCCTACATAAATCAAACCGATTTCCATCAATGTTTCTAATATTCTATAGAAATACATTTGAAAGTTTATTTTATAAAGTTTTTGATCCGCCGTTAGCACAAAACGCGGTGAGAACATAAAATATTCTACCAAACTTTTTGCCAAAAACAGAAGAAATACTTCCTGCATATACATTTGTGTTAACGCATTATCTTTTGCAAGATATTTCAGAAAGAACGAAAGTATTAACCCAGCCGCCATGATAACGTAGCAAACCGTTCTAAGCATTTTCTTTGAAACGGTATAATATTTACAAATCATATCATGGTCTTCATCAATCAATAATTTATAGTACTCTTTTTGAACTAATGCACCAATCCCTGCTTCGGCTATTGACAAATATGCAAACAACTGAAAAAATAATTGATTTAACGCATATATATTTTCATCAAGACTAGATTGCCATACACGTATCTTAAGAAAGCCCAACGCAACAAATACAACGAACGGAACAATGCTAGTCAAAAAATTTAGTAGTGAATTCTTTGTTCTCATAAAATACTCCCTGATTGACCCCGTTTACTTGCTAAAGCGTTCAATAATTGCATCCACAATACGCTCACTCGCATGCCCGTCTCCATATGGATTGGATGCCTTACTCATTCTTTCATATTCTTTTTCATCACTTAACAACTCATCCACTAAGCGGAATATAGTTTCTTCCTCAGTTCCTGCAAGTTTTAATGTTCCTGCTGTAATTCCTTCTGGTCTTTCAGTTGTATCCCGTAAAACGATTACCGGCTTTCCAAGAGACGGTGCTTCTTCCTGAATTCCACCACTATCAGTTAAAATCAAATATGATCTGCTCAAAAGATTATGGAATTCTACAACTTCTAACGGTTTGATCAGTTTAATTTTATCACAATCTCCAAACACCTTATTAGCTGCGTCTACAACCAAAGGATTCAGATGCACAGGATATACCATTTTTACATCATCATATTTATCAATAATCCGTCTAATAGCTCGGAACATACGAAGCATAGGTTCACCAAGATTTTCTCTTCTGTGTGCAGTTAATACGATAAGTCGATCATCACCCACCCATTCTGTAATTTCATCATTATATTCTTGATTAACAGTCAGCTTCAACGCATCAATGGCCGTATTTCCTGTTACATAAATAGAGTCTGGATTTTTCCCTTCTCTTATCAGATTTTGTTTGCTCTGTTCTGTTGGAGCAAAATTCATATCCGCCATGACGCCGACAAACTGACGATTCATTTCTTCTGGGAATGGTGAATACTTATTGTATGTGCGCAATCCGGCTTCCACATGACCAATTGCTACTTGTTGGTAAAATGCTGCTAATGCACCTGCAAATGTGGTAGTGGTATCGCCATGAACCAAGATAATATCCGGTTTCACCTCTTTTATTACCTCTTCCAAACCTTTCAATACTCTTGTTGTAATATCTGATAAACTTTGCCCCTGTTTCATGATATCCAAATCATAATCTGGCATTATATGAAACGCTTCAAGAACCTGGTCTAACATTTGACGATGTTGAGCTGTAACACAAACAATACTTTCTATTTCTTCTCTCTTTTCCAATTCGTGAACTACTGGAGCCATTTTAATAGTTTCTGGTCTTGTTCCAAAAACTGACATAACCTTTATTTTTTTCATTCTCTTATCCTTTCATTTCGACTTTCACATTGTTAATGCACATAAAATTAATAATCACTTTTATTTTATCATAATCTTGTTCACTTGTTACGATTATTTTATCAAATCCATTGTTCATCTCATTCATAAAGTTCAAATAAAATTTATGAAGAGTGTGATTTAACAAATCTTTGTTAAACTTACGAACATCTTTTCCCCAATATACAGGAACTTCTGTCGGAATATTATCTATTAAAATACTTCGTTTAGACTGATGCTTGTAAAAATTGTAAATGCTCTTATAATAAATATTTTCCTCAACAGACGGCAATCTCTTTTCAACAATAAACCTTATTGTATCAGCCCTGTCATCAGTCTTTTTTTCTTTATAAAAAACTCTATACGGAATTTTTATCTTGTTAAATATTCTAAATAAATAGTATTGGATCTTATATACCGGAATTGAATAGTAATTCATGAGATTTATGGCAGTTCTCAATTCTCCATTTAATACATTCAATTTCCCCAAATTGTTATTAATGTAATTACCAGCATGAATTCTATATCTCAATACTGGCTTGTCCCACTTTTCAAACCCAAGCATATTTACTTGTTCTTTCTGGAAATCAAGCCACATCGGCATATTCCATTCCAAATATGTCTTTCTTACTTTATTTACAAAACTATTTTTTCGATGAAATGCAACATCTGAATATAAATTCCTTCCTAACCACAATAATTGCAATGGAGGTATTGTCTTAGATTGAGAATATCTTTTTACTTTCTGTATTCCAGTAGTTAATCCTTTTTCATCAATAACGATCAAATTGCCATACAGCCCATCACACTCTGGGTGATCTGTCATATAAGTAACCGCATTTTCAAAAAAATTCTTGTCGGGAAGTAAATCATCTGAATGCAATATGAACACATATTCTCCTGTAATATAATCAATCGCATGGATAATCGCATTTAATTGATCCGCATTAGCCTGTTCTCTATAAATAATCTTATTTTTATCCTTTTGTTCCTCCTGTATTTTTTCTATGATTTCTCTTGTATTATCAGTCGAACCATCATTAATTACAATCCATTCCCATTCCCGATATGTCTGTCCAACTATAGACCGATATGTTTCTCGGATACTCACAGCATCATTATATGTAGGAGTTATTATAGATATTTTCATTTTTTCTCCTTGTTTATTTTAAATAAAAACTTAATGTTGTTATCATAAAACCTTCTAATTCTGGATGGTTCCTTAGCTATTCTATACAGCCACTCTAAATTATGCTTGATAAAGAATTCCGGTGCACGTTTTTTTGTCCCACTTAAAACATCAAACGAACCTCCCACACCCACAAATATTCCCTTATTAAACTTATCTAAAGATTCATATATCAGCTTTTCCTGTACAGGCATTCCCAAAGCAACCAGTATAATATCTGGTTCCAATTCTTCTATCGTTTCGAATACCTTATTCTTATCTTCTACATACCCATTACACATACCAAGGATATTAATATCCGGATACTCCTTTCCAATTTCCTGTTTTAAAGCATCCAGCACTTCCTGCTTTGCGCCAAACAGAAAAATTGTTTTCTTTGTATCATTTCCAAATTGCAATAATTGTTGTGCTATATCTATACCCGGAATTCTTTCTGGTATATCGATGTCAAGCATTTTTGCAGCTTTCACAAGCCCTATTCCATCTGCCACTACCGTTGTACTCTTATCTAAGAGAAGTTTTCTGACAATATTATCTTTTTCTCCATACATGAAAGCTTCCGGATTTGCTGTCACAATAAATGTTTTTTCTCCTCCGTCTAACCGTCTCTGTAATTCCACAAAAAAATCTTTTTTTGTACCCTTATACAGTTTATCAAAAAAATTCTTCATTTGTTCTTCCTCAAACCCTCATAATATATTTTCTAAATAATGCTGCCCTTTTTCTATTCGTAATTCTAAGTTTTAGAAACGTATTGATTTTTCTCGCAATAGCCTTCTTTTCATCAAGCCATGTTCCTGTAAAAACATGAATTGATACTGATTTTTCAGACGGATTACATAAAATTGTATCAGGATACACTGCAATTCCCTCTTTTAAAACCTGATACATATTCCCTACCTTACATCCATATTTATTAATCAATATATCTGATACGGAAATAGTATTATTATTCTTAAAATCAAAATGATAAGTATCTAATTCATCATAATAGTCTAACATATCTTTTACTAAAGGATGCCCCTTTTCAGCTCCAAAAGCTGCTGTAAATGGATAATTCGGGTTCTCAAACCCAACAAATGCTCTATGATTTAAAAAATCGTCAAAATTATCCAACAACAGAATATCTGTATCCAGATAAATTCCTCCATAGTTATATATAGCATATGCCCGAATATAATCACTTACATACGCCCATTTTTTCGCTTCATATGCTGCTTTTACAAAAGGATGCTGCTCAATGTCAAAATTTGATTCATTCCATTCTATAACTTTGTATCCTTCTAAATGTTTTTTCCAGGTAGCCATACATCTTTTTATATCAGCTGGTTTTTCTTTTCCACCAACCCATATATAATGAATTATCTTTGGTATCAACTTTTCCACCTCATTTATATATTTTGTTCTATTTTTTCAAAATGCTATTTATCCAAACATTTAACAAGTTTAACGATTATCACATCCATATACAGACTAACCGCTGGTGCTATCAACACATGTCCTGAAACAGCCGCACATGCGAATCCTATAAGAATTCCATATATATATATAATGGCAATGTCATTTTTCCAGAAATCTTTTCTATAAACCCATATCCTTTTTAAACAGTATAACGCCAAATAAATAATAGGTAACAGATAAATTATAATACCTAAAATACCATGATAAAATAGTAAAGCTAAAAAGTCCATTTCAATCAAATGATTAGTAATATCTTTTCCTGTTTTATACTCATAACCAAGACCTAGTATTTTTTCCGATATTGTTCCAGTACAATACCTATTTACCGTTGTTTCTGCATAGACTAATCTATTACTCAATAGCCAATTAATAACAAGATACACTTTATTTTCGCCGACATCTATCTCCTCATCATTTTCTTCTTTCTCTATTACATTTGTTTCATAATGTTCCGTCACCATGATTCCATTATTCTGTCGTGCGGGTGAATTTGCCATATATAAAGTACAATATGCTAAAAGTATAATTACACATCTAATAATATTTCTACTACTTGTTTTATATAATATCTTTTGAATCAAACATACAAAGCCCAGCACAATTACAGCCATAGCACTTGCCAATAACGGAACTTTTGTTCCCACATATGTACCACTAAAAGCACACAAAAAACCTATACTAATCCAAACAAACTTTTTCTTACTTTTTACAGCCCAAAATAAGGCCACTATCGCTAATATTGATATGATCGCACCAACTTCATTTCCCGCATAAAACCATCCGCAATACCCTTTTCCGTAGTCATACGTTCCAAAACTTGTATTCGTTATTGCTGATAAAAATATACTCACCGTATATTCGCAGTAAACACCAACTAACAACCAATCCGATACAACATATTGATATTGCTGATACATACAAAAAAGCCCCAATAAAACATATAAAAAGTAATACATTTTTATAAACATTTTTATATTCGTTATTATTGTATAAGTTCCACTACAAACCGCTGCATTTGCCAGAAAAGCAAGACCATACACTGAAATTATAGCCACATATATTTTAACAGCTTTTTCATATTTCCCGCGATAAATAAACATTACATAGAACGCCATTATTCCTACAAATACTGCTCTTATTGCTACTCCCAGCGTAATAGAGTCACTGCCATACCGTACACCTAACGATGTAAGAATATCAATGATTGGCTGAAGTATGATATACCAATTTAGCAATGTAATTTTTTTTTCTTTTTTCATACGTACTTCCTTTATCAAATATTGTCTATAAAATCAAACCACTGTTTTTCCACGCATTCACACGAATATTTATTGACGCTCTTTCTTCCATTTTCGCCAATTTTTTTCCTATACTCATATTCCCGCATCATTTTTTTGCACTCATTCACCATTCGCTCTCTTGAATAGTCCCGTATCAAAATTCCATTTACACCATCTTCAATAATTTCCTTAGCTCCCTGCGCACAATCATACGCAATGCAAGGAAGACCATACGATTGTGCTTCAATTAGAACCAATCCAAAAGATTCCGTTAAAGAAGTCATAACATAAATTGAACTCTGATACATTAATTTTTCAATATACTTTTTATCTCGAAATCCGTGTAAAACTACACGATCTTTCAAATGATATTCTTCTATTAGTAAATTTAATTTTTCTTTTTCAACGCCATCTCCAATAATATTCAGCGTCCATTCTGTATCTTCCACACACAATTGTTTGAAAACTTTTATTAACTCTTCATAATTTTTTTCAGGAGATAATCTTCCAACTGAAATAATGCTTTTCCCTCTTAAGTCAGAAACCTTTTCAGGAATATAGTCAAGACTGTGCGGAATATATTTACATTTTACAGTAGTTTCTGAAAGTCTGTCCGCATAAAAATCTGTCAATTCCTGTGAAACCGGCATGAAATAATCCATCTGTTTTACCGACTCAATTTGTTTTTTTATATACTCTTCATTATTATTATGATGATTATGTTCCTGCGCGATACAAACAACTCCATCTTTCGCATTCTCTGTCACCAACTTATGATACAAATATCTTGTCGAGATAAGCACATCACCATTTGATTTCTTTATTGCCTTTTTCATACTTGTCGTACGCAAATATAAAATTTTGATACTTTTACTACATTCTTTAAGTAATTGTAAAGGTCTTTTCGATTTTATCGCATTTTTTATTTCATCTCGATTGGGTTTTAATCCTTCTGTTAAGTATGTTATTTTTACCCTTGGATCCACTTCAAATGCCGGTTTATCACACAAATGATAGAAACTGATTATCTCAACCTCATATCTTTTAACCAACATATTAGCTTCCGATATAATTGCCCGTTCAGTACCTCCATATGATAAATGTAGTGCTAAAAAGACGATTTTCTTTGTCATCGATCTACATACTCCTTCTTTTGTTCTTCAGAAAATCCCTCTGTACTTTCTTTCATAAACATAATTTTAATAGTCATTAAAATCAACTTAATATCCAAGAAGATGGAATAATTCTGAATATAAATCAAATCCAATTGAAGTTTATCATATGGACTAGTATTATATTTACCATAAATCTGTGCATATCCCGTCAACCCACCACGTACTTTTAACCTATATTCAAATTCCGCAAGATCTTCTGTGTATTTTTCTACATGTTCTACACGCTCTGGTCGTGGCCCAACCAGGCTCATATTTCCAATTAGTATATCTATTAACTGAGGTAACTCGTCTAAACGTGTTGCTCGCAAAACTCTTCCTACAGGTGTTATTCTTGGATCATGATCTGCAGCAGGCTGAGATTTTCCATCTTTTTCGGCATCTACTATCATACTTCTGAATTTAAAAATATGAAACACTTTACCATTCATAGTACATCTTGCCTGACGATAAAAAACTGGTCCTCCATCATAGAGTTTAATTACAATAGATGCAATCAAAAAAATAGGAGAAGTAATCAACAACATCAAGGCAGACACTACAATATCCATAGTTCTCTTTACAAATCTCTGTTCAAAACTCAATCCATGATTTCTATATAACAATAACGGTGTATCAAAAATATGTAAACTCTCTGCTCCACGTATTAAAATATCTGAAACCTTAGTTGTTGAATAAGCTCTGATATCATTTCCATAACAAAATTTCAAAATTTTATTACGCATTTCGGAATGAACATCATAAATGACAACACCTTCGTATTTCTTTATTTCTTCTTCAAGCACTTTCAATCCAACCGACACATTAATTTTTTGTTCTACCTTATATTTATCTTTTCGAGTATTCAATTTTCTGATGAAATCTGTTGGATCATATTCCTCATAAACAACTAGCATTTTTCGTGGTGGAAAAAGTTTTCTGAAAATCCATTCACTAACCCATGCGACAATTACCACAATTACTATATCGCAAACGGTAACTTTTAACAAAGGCACTATATTTACAAAACGAACAGATAATAACACAATCTGCAAGTACATAACAATGTTCGCACATATTAACGCTAAAATCTGTGAATAAATAATATTTGCTTTCTTTAAATAACCGACTTTCAGTCCACCAAATATGTACAGGAAGATCATCTGATACAGGACATACATCCCCCCCATCATCCAATGACCCTTTTGAAAGAACGGAAATACCGTGTATAAATTATAGTTTTTAATCCAACTATACATAAATAAACTTGTTTCACATGCTACCAAAATCACAACCAGAAAAATACGTATCATTCGCTTATATTGTTCGTTATCTTTTTTCATCTTTTGTCTCCATTTATTAATCAATTTCCGTATCTAATACTGTATATCCGTCTACTTCGCCTAATATGCTACAACCATAGTTCTGATAAAATTGTAAAGTTCTTTCATCATCCGATGGTACGATTATATAATCCAACTGCTCTACCGCTACAATTTGTCTAAAATATTCCAGACTAATCAACTCTTTATTCGATGCCAACTGAACCCACGCAAGAACTGCCCGAGGACTCCAATCGCGTAACAACAGCCACTGATCTTTTTCCTCATCTAGGGAATTATATGCCTCTATATCACTTCTTCCCAGTACAGAAATAATACTTGGATCATATTGTCTCAAATCATATATTAGCCATCCTGAATATAAAACTTTAGGATCCTTCTTCCCCTCAGAATGAAGTAATTTATCGATATCTATAACTTCGTTCCACGTATAATAAGCATTTGTTTTTTTTACATAAGGTGGTGCAGCACTCGAATATACCGGTTTGCCCAATACAACTACACTACCTAAAATCATTCCCCATATGAGTACACATATCCAACATCTATTTACTTTTTGGGCTATAGTCGCATAGCAAAAACCAACCATCGGTGCTATTGGAATAAGCCAAAAAAAACGGTAATATCTGTCTGATAATCCAAATATTTTTCCTGCAACTTTTATAACCAATGGATTACAGACTGTCAATGCAAACAAAATATATGGATATATTCCCAAATTCATCCATCGCTTATTTTTTGTAAACAATATGAGTTCAAAAAACAATAATATATACACCCACAGCCAGTTTCCATTCAAATAAGCCTGTATATTTTGCCAAATAAAATCCCATCCGTATCCTTCAGCTGTAATTCCCTGCATCATATCCTCTTTTCTTACAGAATTTTTATTTGTATGATTCCTTTTGAAATGCACAAATGAGTTCCAATAAACAGTGCACATATCAACATACTAATTGCATATTTCCACACAACCCGTTTTCTGTTTTTACTTAAAATCACAGGAATATAGTACATAGAAATAAGTGTTGGCATTAATAACATTGCTGACATGGAAAAAGCCATGCCACCTATCAACGTACAAACCATTGCATACCAGTCCCATATACTACTTCTTTTTTTAAGCGTACGTATCAAGATTAATAACATCGTCGGTATCACAATAACTGCCAGAATAGTTTTCCCTTCAAATGTTCTATACGCAAAAAATCCTGTAGGTGAATACATGGAATAACCACACATATACACAGCAATCATCAAAAGCCACGTTACCAACAATCTATTTTTGTTCTTATTCAAGAATTCTGCTGCTATATTATACAGATTCATCCCCGTAATTACGATAACAACTGTTGACATAATAAATCTATACACAATCAATGGATGTATCTTTGTGATCATACTTATCACTGAATTATGCACTGAGTATGTAAGCATTAAATATAACGAATCCAGCGTCTCCATTTTTACACCTGTATACGGATCATACTGTTCAATCGTATCTGTATAAACTGAAGAACCAGATATTCCAATGTAATACGCCGAATCTATGCTGCTACCATACTGGATATTATTTGTTATTAAATATACTAAAGCAATCAAAGCGATAATAACTACTACACCATTTCGAATAGTACTTTTAAAGTTTACACTCTCAAAATAGTTCGACCAGTGCTTTGTATTTAATATAACAGAAATAATACTAACTATTACACAAATTACCACCCATACGATAGACAATTTTGATAATGGCTGTAACAACAATTTCATTGGTAGCGCAACAATCTCAAAAAGTGCGAAATAAACCATGAATCCAATATTTATCGTAAAAAACAAGGTATTGCTATTTTTTCCAGACCTATATGTTATCAAGGAGCCAAACAAGAAAAATAACATCAATAACACTAAAATTGTCACTACACTAAGATATATATTTGCCTGCATGTCTTGCCTCTATTAAATACCCTTTCTTTATTCTCCATTTTCAATAATAGATTCAAATTGCCTAATTAATAATACTCTATCCGATAAATTATACCATATCCCCCGCTTTATTACCACCCGGGAATTATACCTAACTATAGCCTTTAGCTTTCATTTCTTCGTATAACTCTCACTATGCATCAGATTTTCCCTCTTATTAGATGTTTCCCACCTCCTCCGGTTTCAAAAAAGGACAAATTTTGAATTTATTGATAACCTTGAAACTGGATTAGCAAAACTGATTCAAAAGAATCCCACTCCTTCCAATTTCACTCATAATTTCCAGGAATCCGCCAATACTAACACCAGATCTTTAATTTCATCTAAAACCAGGTTTACCACATCATATTTACACGAATAAGGAGAAAGTCTATGAAAGCAACAGGTATTGTACGAAGAATCGATGATCTCGGGCGGGTGGTGATTCCGAAGGAGATACGGCGGACGTTGAAGATACGGGAATCGGAGCCTCTGGAGATTTTTACGGATCGGAACGGGGAGATTATTCTGAAGAAATATTCGCCGATCGGGGAGTTTTCGAGTGGGGCGCAGCAGCTGGCGGATGCGGCGGCGAAGACGTGCGGGAAGTTGTTTTGTATCTGTGATCAGGAGCAGGTGGTGGCCGCGGCCGGGCCGGAGAATAAGAAGTATCAGGGAAAATCTCTCAGTAAAGCGATGGAGCAGCGACTCTTTGACCGGGATTTTATCCCGGAAAATAACGCTTATTATCCGGTGACAGACGATGATGCGCACACGGAACAGGCGCTGGTTCCTGTGACACGGGACGGGGATCCGGTCGGGGCCGTGTGTTTTCTTGGCATGAAGCGCACGGATCCGATTTCCGAAGCGGATGCAAAGGTAGCAGAAATGATCGCCCGATATCTGACCTTCACTATGAACAATTGATGATATACAATGTAACAACAAGGCGGAACACCAGTATCTTTTGCCGGCGTTCCGCCTCATTTTATTTCTGCTCATAATATTCTTCCAGTGTCAGCCCTGTAAGTGTCAGGTACAACGCCAGCGACCGGGTTACATACCGGATATGCCAGGGCTCCCATCCATATCCGGTTATATGCTCTTTCCCTTTCGGATAGCGCAGGATGAAGCCATATAAGGGTGCACACCGTTTCAGCCATCGGCCTTCCCGGGTTTCTCCGAAACGCTCATCCAGTTGATAGTCAACCGCCTGGCAGGAAACATCCAGTGCCAGACCCGTCTGATGCTCACTGGCTCCCGGCGGTGCTATCCAATGTACAGAACTTTCGTTTCCTTTCGGCTGTTCCCGCCGTTTCTTCTGATAGAGTTCTTCCTGTCTTTCGTAGCTTCGGTAGCCGGATACTCCGCACAAATAGATTCCTTCCTCTTTTCCTCTCGCAAAAAGCGCCTCCACTCCCTTCGCCGCACTGACTGCAAGTAATCTTTTCCTGTCCCCGACAGGTGCATCAAAGATGATTTCCGGCTCAACTAAGGTCTGTGGTATCGCTTTTCGCGGTAAGCGGTGTGTACGGTTTACCAGAATCGTGGCATCCATCTTTTCCCCTCCTTTGTTTCGTTGCTATGAAACTATCTGCATTCTATGCAGCCGGAAGCCGGATTATGAACAGGAAAGCAGTCTCCTGTAAGCGAAAAAAGAGAGTGCAGACACGTTTCCCGTATCCTGCACTCTCTGTTCTTATTTTTCTCTAGTTCACCTGATACACATCCGCATATTTCATACCAAAGCTCAATGCCTGGCTGTGGCTTCCCATGAAGATGTCCACATGTCCGTATGCGGTTCCTCTGTCTTCTACGGTATAGATCTGACCGTTGATGGAAAGTTTGGTTCCGAATGGAACTCCCGCCATCGCGATGGTACGTCCCGGTGTCGGAGTGGTTCCGCTGGCTGTACCGCCGCCGGACCATTTTCCGCAACAGATGGAACAGTTGCAATATGCTGTCAGTTTGAATCTTCCCAGGTATTTGCCCTGTGAAGTATCGATGGTATCGTCGGAGCTGTCTGTTGTAGTTGTTGAAGTTGTTGTATTCGCAACAGTATTACTTGTCGTTGTAGTCGTTGTTGTACTGCTGTTTGATTTTTTCTGTGTCGCTGACGCTGCCTGCTGCGCTGCTTTCTGCTGTGCTGCCTTTTGTGCTGCTGCATCTTCTGCCGCTTTTTTCTCTGCCGCTTCTTTTGCTGCCGCTTCCTGTGCCGCTTTCTCAGCTGCTGCCTGTGCCGCCTGCTGTGCTGCTAATCTGGCTGCTGCTTCTTCCTCTTTTGCCTGACGAAGAAGGTCGTTGATCGCATCTTCCTGACTGCTGATCTTGGTCAACAGATCATTCTCTGCTGTCTGCTGACTCTGAATATCTTCCTGATATTCACGGATCTGCTGGTAAGTTGCCTCCACCAGTTCTTCTACTGCTGCCTGCTTGTCCGCGCTCTCCTGCTGAAGAGCCACAATCTCTTCTTTTTCCTGTGCCACCTGTTCCTCTTTAGTCTGGATGGCTTCTTTTGTTTCTCTGTATGTATCCAGCATGTCTCTGTCATACTTTGACATCTGGGAAATGTTCTCAGCCTGGTTTAAGAAATCAGAAATACTTCCTGATTCGAACAGCAGGTTCATATAATTGCTGGCCGAGTTTTCGTACATATAGCGGATACGGAGTTTCATCGCTTCATACTGCTGCGCTTCATCCGCTTTCGCATCTTCAAGGTCACTTTGCAGCTGTGTCAGTTCTTCCTGCTTCGCATCGTAATCGTTCTGCAGTTTTTCCAGACTGCTGCGAAGATCGTTCAACTGAGTGTTCAGATCTGCAAGATATGTTTCGGATTCACCTTTTTTTGATTCCAGTTCCTGAATCTTTTCCTGGGTCTGTTGCAGGGAAGACTGATTCGCCTGCTGCTGTGCCTTCGCATCGGAGATCTTCTCCTGCGTGGTAGCAGCTCCACCCTGTACCGCACTTCCCACGATAAGACATGCGGAAAGTACCAGGCTTATGATTCTTTTTCTTCTCATATTAATTCCTCTCACTTTCTCAGGCAAGAGTCATTATAGCATGATTTTGTAGCATTGTGAAGTAGTTTTTTAACATCTCGTAATATTTGCGTAATAATTAATGGAATTTTGGCGAATTTCTGCAGTAAAGCGCGGATTATGTCAACTTTTTAGCCGCCAGCCGCTCCAGTATTTATTCTTCAGAACTCCGTTCACAAGTTTCCCCCAGCCGAGTGCATACTGATCCACACAGACCAGGATCCAGCCTTTCTCTCTGGTCGCTTCCCCCGGTTCCAAAAGCAGGGTTTCTCCACGCAGATATCGTCCGATCCGTTCATCCTCCGGCGAAAGGGATACGCTTCCCGCATAGTCGGAAGCCTTCAGCGTCATCGCCAGCTGCTGGGATGGTTCAAAACGATTTTTCTTCAGATCTCCCAGGTACAGTCCGTTTCGTAAGAAATGGATCCCGTTCAACTTTGCCGGAAGCTCCGGTACCAGGTAGACTTTCTCGCCCTTGATCTGTACCCGCTCCCAGTCCGGCTTCCACTGACAGTCCTTGAAGAATTCTTCCAGAACTGCTTTATTTTTCTTATCCATCCGTGTCGGCGGTTCCAGTCTGATCCTTGTCTCGGGCGCATCCTCAGACTTTTTCAGCAGGGCCAGAAAATGCCCCTCTCCTTTCATCTTATGCGGCCAGATCCGCACACAGCGGCGCAGTTCCTCTCTTCCATCACCCCACGCAGGGTTACCCTCGGAGAATCCTTCATATCCTTCGATGGGAATCAGTTCCATCTCCGGACACTGCTCCAGGATCCAGGAGATACTTCCCTCGTTTTCTACCGGAGCAAAGGTACAGGTGGAATACAGCAGTTTTCCACCCGGGCGCAGCATCCGCACACCATTTTTCAGAATATCTTTCTGCAGTTTTGCAAAGTACTCCGGGCGTTCTTCCTCCCAGGTTTTGATCACCGCCGGATCTTTGCGGAACATCCCCTCCCCGGAGCACGGTGCATCGATCAGCACTTTATCAAAAAATCCTTCAAACCGCTCTGCCAGGTTCTGTGGTACTTCGTTGGTCACAAAGGCGTTGGATATGCCAAATACTTCCAGATTCTTTAACAGTGCTTTAGCCCTGGAATTACTGATATCATTTGCCACCAGCACACCTTTTCCCTGGAGCGCTGCGCCGAGAGCCGTTGCCTTTCCTCCCGGTGCCGCACACAGATCCAGAACTCTCTCCCCCGGTTCCACCGGAAACCTCGCCGCCGGAGTCATGGCGCTTGGCTCCTGCAGATAATAAAGACCGGCACTGTAATATGGATGTCTGGCCGGCTGATCTTCTTCTTTATAAAAATACCCGGTCTTTGTCCACGGAATCGGAGCCAGAGAAAAACCGGAGCCTTCCGCCAGTTCCTCTTCCGTGATCTTCATCGGATTGATCCGGAGTCCGTACTGTCTGGGGTTATCATAACTTTCGATATACGATTCGTACTCATCCCCCAGCATCTCTTGCATTCTCTTTTCAAAGCTTTCCGGCAGTTCCACTCTCATCACACACCCGTCTCCTCTTTTTCTTTCTCTTCCGCCATTCTCCCACGGATATTTTTCTACGCTCCACTATAGCAAGACTCTGGCATTTTGTAAAGAAAAAGCGGGGCCCCCCAGCCACCGCTTTTATCTCGTTTTTGCGTCACCCCATATATATGACAATCCGGTTACGCATTATCTGCAACGGCATCTTCTGCCATTACTTCCTCGTATTTCTCCAAAATCAGACTCTGGATCTTTTCTCTTGTGTTGGAATTGATCGGATGTGCAATATCGCGATACTCTCCATCGGAAGCCTTACGGCTTGGCATAGCGATAAACAGTCCTTTCTCTCCCTCGATTACTTTAATATCATGTACAACAAATTCATCATCAATTGTTATGGAAACAACTGCTTTCATCTTACCTTCTTTTGTCACTTTGCGCACTCTTACGTCTGTAATCTCCATAGCACATGCCCCTTTCATATGTCGTTCTCCTTCCGAACAGTTATAGCCGCTGATTAGTTATTTCTCCGCGAACCACCAGACAGCTGCTCTGTTATTACAGCGCATAGCGCTCGTTCTTTTCCACGACAACTTTTATTTCGCCTTCTCCGCAATAGTAAGAATTGGCCCGGATGGTATCCCGGCTTTCTACGATGCAGTTTTCGATATGGGTATTATCACCCAGATATACGTCGTTCAGAATAATAGAATTCTTGATAACGCAGTTATTTCCCACATATACTTTCTTAAACAGAACAGAATTCTCCACCTGCCCGTTGATGATACAGCCGCTGGATACCAGGCTGTTCTTTACCAGACATCCCGGATTATATTTTGCCGGCGGAAGATCGTCGATCTTGGAGTTAATTCCCGGATACTGACGGAAGAAATAATCTCTCACTTCCGGTTTCAGGAAATCCATATTGGTCTTGTAGTAAGCCTCAACGGTAGAGATGTTGTTCCAGTAATCCTGGATCTTATATCCATAGATCCTCTTCAGATTCTTATAGCGGATCAGAATATCTTTTACAAAATCATGTCTTCCTTCCTGTGCGCAGCGCTCGATCATCTCGATCAGCTGGCGGCGCCGGATCACATAGATTCCTGTGGAGATCGTATGATAATCGGACAACATCGGTTTCTCTTCGAATTCTTCGATCCGGTAGTCTTCATTCATACGAAGCACACCAAATCTGGTCACATCCTCATTGGCATCCACATCCTTGCACACAATAGTCACATCGGCACGTTTTGCGATATGGTATTCCAGAACTTTGTTATAATCCAGTTTATATACACAATCACCGGATGCGATGACCACATAGGGTTCATGGCTTCTCTTCAGAAAATCCAGGTTCTGATAAATCGCATCTGCGGTTCCCTGATACCAGAAGCTGTTATCCGGAGTGATCGTCGGTGTAAACACAAACAAACCTCCCTGCTTTCTTCCGAAATTCCACCATTTGGAAGAGCTCAGATGCTCATTCAACGATCTTGCGTTGTACTGTGTCAGGACTGCAACTTTCGCAATATGAGAATTAGTCATATTACTCAGTGCAAAGTCGATGCTCCGATAGCTTCCCGCTACCGGCATCGCTGCGATGGCACGTCTGTTGGACAGTTCTCTCATCCTGTTGTTATTACCGCCTGCCAGAATAATTCCTAATGCTCTCATATTACTCACCGTCCTTCTTTACAATTGCTCCGCCGCTTACAAGCTCTCCGTCCGGATAATCCTCCACTGTGGTCTCACCGCTGATAGCTGTGTTCTTTCCAATCTTCACGCCTGACGGAATAACAGAATTTTCTGCGATTGTAACAAGGCCGAATCCATAGACAGCCGGTTTCAGAACATTCGGAGCTTCCTCGCCCACACCTGTGACAACATTTTCTCCGATATCCACACTCTCTGCGATAATGGACTTGTCAATCTGGCTTCCGGCGCCGATGCGTGTATGTTTCATAATAATGGAATCCCGCACCACAGCTCCCTTTTCAATCGTTACATCCGCACCGATGACGCAATTATGCACTTCACCATAAATCTCCGCACCTTCACCGATGATGCTTCTTTCAACAACAGATTCCCCGGATATGTACTGTGGACGGATGATATCACCTTTGGTATAGATTTTCCAGAATTCTTCATACAGGTTAAATTCCGGAATGATATCGATCAGTTCCATATTTGCTTCCCAATAAGACCCCAGTGTTCCTACGTCTTTCCAGTATCCGTTGAATTCATAGGCAAACAGTCTCTTTCCGTTATCTCTGCAGTATGGCAGGATATGTTTACCGAAGTCACAGTTTGGCTGATCTTTCAGTGCCATCAGAGACTCTTTGAGTGTCTTCCAGGAGAAAATATAAATTCCCATGGATGCCAGATTA
>JABLTL010175629.1_pt1 | contig 24490 bp, 24 predicted proteins | sample 7160151 | NCBI WGS metagenome assembly JABLTL01 (sample SAMN14651223, study PRJNA627086) | human gut metagenome | isolation source: feces | host: Homo sapiens
CGGAATCGGGCGCCTTTTGTGGAGCTACTGGCCGGATTTGAACCGGCGACCTGCTGATTACGAATCAGCTGCTCTACCGACTGAGCCACAGTAGCACACAGCGTAGAGCTATAGTATCACATTTCAGCCGCCTCGTCAATCCCCTTTTTCCATCTTGTTCCGTCCTGTGCTGTAGTCCAGTCGTGGATATTTTTCAGAAAGTGCCGCTGAATCCCGTCTGAAAAATACCGGTTCTCACGTGGTTTTTCCGTTTTTCAAACCGTGGTATCCCGCGCCTCTGTTTTCATAACTTTTTTCTCTTTCGCAGTCCCATGCCCGTTATCCACAGCTCACCACGGATTTTCTCCTGTGGATTTCCCGGCTTTCCATGGTCAGTTATCCACTTTCTCCACATCTTTTCCCACAACTGCAACAGGACGCTGTACTGCTTTTGTTCTGTTATTTACATAAATTCAGTGCAATTTTATATCTTTTGCTTGTCCGTTCCCTGTGGACATTTCAAGCGTCCAAGTCAATCTCTCGATTGGCGTACCCGTTCAGCGACCAATCCCCGCGCCGTCCAGCCAGGTACTCGTAATAGGCCTGACAGCCAATCATGGCGCCGTTGTCACCGCACAGGGAGAGCTTGGGCAGGTAGAGCTGTTTGCCGCTGACCTGACAGGCGCGTTCTAGCTCCGCCCGAATCTTGGAGTTGGCCGCCACACCGCCTGCGGCGGCGATCTTGGTGCGGCCGCACTGCTCTGCCGCTTCCATAGCACGGGGCACCAGCTCGTCCGCCACGGCACGGGAGAAGGAGGCAGCGAAGGAGGGCAAGTCCAGGGGTTCCTTTTTCTGTTCAGCGTTGTGGATGAGGTTCAGCGCCGCCGTTTTCAAGCCGGAGAAGGAAAAGTCCAGGGGTGCGCCGTCCACTTTGGCCCGGGGCAGCTGGTACTTCTTCTCGTCGCCCCCCTGGGCCAACCGATCCATGGGGCCGCCGCCGGGGTAGCCGATGCCCAGGACTCGGGCCACCTTATCGAAGCACTCTCCAGCGGCGTCATCCCGGGTGGCGCCCAGCAGCTTCATTTTGGTGTAGTCCTGGACGTCCACGATGAGGGTGTTGCCGCCGGAGACGCAGAGGCAGAGGAAGGGCGGTTCCAGGTCGGGGTGGGTGATGTAATTGGCGGCGATGTGACCCCGGACGTGGTGGACGGGGATGAGTGGCACGCCCAGGCCGTAAGCGGCGCTCTTGGCAAAATTGACCCCCACCAGCACCGCTCCGATCAGTCCCGGCGCGTAGGTGCAGGCCACAGCGTCGATGTCCTTTCGGGTCACACCTGCCTGTTCCAACGCCTGGTCGGCCAGGCCGTAGATGGCCTCTAAGTGCTTCCGGGAGGCGATCTCCGGCACCACGCCGCCGTAGATGGTGTGCATATCCACCTGGGATGCGATGGCGTCTGACAGGACGGTGCGGCCGTCTCGGACGATGGCTACGGCGGTCTCGTCACAGGAGGATTCTACTGCAAGAATATTCAAGGAAAACACTCCTTATTCGTCATTTTCGTCAGGCTGTTCGGCCTGAAAATACTTGGTCATGATGATGGCGTCCTCGTTTGGCTCGTCATAATAGTCCTTCCGACGCCCCACCTGCTCGAAGCCGTGCTTCATATACAGCTGCTTGGCCGGGTCGTTGGACGCCCGGACTTCCAGGGTCAAAAAGGCCAGCTGATGTGCCTTGCCGAAGCGCAAAAAGACATCCAACAGCGCCTGAGCGATGCCCTGCCGCCGGTACTCCTCCCGGACGGCCACGTTGTCGATGTAGCCCTCACCGGCGATGACCGAGATGCCGGCGTAGCCCAGCACCTGGCCGTTGTCCCCCACAGCCACGATGAAGGAGGCAGTGGGGTTGTCCAGCTCCTCCGCCAGCATCTGCTCGTTCCAGGGCTTGGAGAAGCACAGCCGCTCTAATTCCGCGATCTGGGGGATCAACTCTATCGTCATAGGCACCAGCTGATAGCTGGCCGCCTGTTTCTGTTCGCTCATTCGGTTCTCCTCCTCAATGGGCGTCCGCCCAGCTGTGTCCCACGTGGGCTTCTGCCTCCAACTTCACGTCCAGGGAGACCACCTGTTCCATCTCCTCCTCCAGGAGCTTGGCCACGGTCTCGCCCTCGGATTCGGGACACTCTACGATCAGTTCATCGTGCACCTGCAGCACCAGACGCCCCTGCAAGCCCTCCGCTTTCAGGCGTGCCTGCACCCGGATCATGGCTAGCTTGATGATGTCCGCCGCGGTGCCCTGGATGGGCATATTCAGCGCCACCCGCTCGCCGAACATCCGCTTCATCCGGTTAGAGTCCTTCAGCTCCGGAATCTCCCGGCGGCGACCCATGAGGGTGGACACGTAGCCGTCTGCTTTGGCCTGCTCCACGATGCGTTTCTGATACTCTCGCACCCCGGCGTAGGTGGCAAAGTAGCGATCCATATAGTCCTTGGCCTCCGCACGGGTGACGCCGATGTCTTTGGCCAGGGAGAACTCGGAAATGCCGTAAACGATGCCGAAATTCACCGCTTTGGCGGAGGAACGCATCTGTTTGGTGACCAATTCCTCCGGCACGCCGAACACCTGAGCGGCGGTCATGGTGTGGATGTCCGCCCCCGTCCGGAAGCCCTCCAGCATCACTTTGTCCTGAGCGATGTGCGCCAGCAGGCGCAGCTCAATCTGGGAGTAGTCGGCGTCCACCAGCACATTGCCGGGGCCGGCGATGAACATTTTTCGCATCTCTGCCCCCAGGGGGGTGCGGACGGGGATGTTTTGCAAATTCGGTTCCATGGAGGACAGGCGGCCGGTGGCGGTGACGGTGTTCTGGAAGCTGGTGTGGATGCGGCTGTCGGTGCTGATGACCTTGGTCAGGCCGTCCACGTAGGTGGATTTCAGCTTGGCCAGCTGGCGGTATTCCAAAATCTGCTCCACGATGGGATGCTGCCAGCGGAGCTTTTCCAGCACCTCGGCGTTGGTGGAATACCCTCGCTTGGTCTTCTTATAGGCGGGCAGACCCAGCTTGTCGAACAAAATCTCGCCCAGCTGCTTGGTGGAGTTGATGTTGAACTCCTCCCCTGCCAGGTCGTAGATGCTGTCCCGGCAGCCGTCGATGCCTTTGGCCAGCATCTCGCCGAACTGGGTCAGCGCCTCCCGGTCGATGCGGAAACCGCTCTGCTCCATCTCCGCCAGCACGGGGCAGAGGGGCAGTTCCACCGTGTTCAGCAGGTCAGTCAGCCCCTGAGCTTCCAGCTCCGGCTGCATCTTCTCATACAGCGCGCCGATGGCGGCGGTGTGGCGGAGCATGGCGGTCATGGCCTCGACCGGCTCGTCTAAGGGCGGGAAGGCGTCCTCGGCCAGGAAGGTCTGCGCGGCAGGCAGCTCGAAGCCCAGCCATTTGACGCTCAGCTTCTCCATGGCGTAGCTGCCATCGGTAGGGGCCAGCAGATACGCCCCCAGAGCGGTGTCGAAGCGGAAGCCGTCGGTGGACAGTCCCTCTGCCAGCAAGTCCTCCATCAGCTCCTTCACCTGGTGGGTGACCTTGGTCACTTTATCTGAGAACAGCACCTCCAAACAGTGCCGGTAAGCGTCCGCTCCCACCCGGTCAGGCAGGATGACCGCGCCGATGGAGACCTCGTCCTCCTCCACGCCGTCCACGGCCAGACCCTGCAAGTCGGGCAGCGCCAGCACGGACACCCACGGAGCGTCCTGCCACAGGGTCAGCAGCTGTTCCAGGCGGGCAGGGTCGGTGACCAGCTCCATCTGGCACGCACCCTCCACCGTTTCCTCCGGCTGTGCGCCGGATTTCGTGGGCGACAGACCGTAGCGCTGGATGAACTGGTTGAACTCCAGCTTCAAGAACAGCTGGTACAGGGCATCCCGGTCGGCCTCCTGGCACAGGGCGTCCTCTGGCTGGAACGCAATGGGCGCGTCACAGCGGATGCGTGCCAGGTCATAGGACAGTTCTGCCTGTTCCCGCCCCTCGGTGAGCTTTTTGCGCACGGCCGGTTTCAAGTCCAGGTCGTCCAGCTTTTCGTAAATCTCCGCAATGGTGCCGTACTGCTGGATGAGGCTTTTGGCGGTCTTCTCGCCGATGCCCTTCACGCCGGGGATCTGGTCGGAGGTGTCCCCCCACAGACCCTTCAGGTCGATCATCTTGATAGGCTCGAAGCCATACTCTTCCTCGAACGCCGCCGGGGTCACCTGTTTTACGGTGGTCTGGCCGCGGCTGGAGGTGACCAAGTTCACGGTGGTGTGGTCGGTGACCAGCTGGAGGGAATCCCTGTCGCCGGTGACGATGACGCAATCCCAGCCCTTCTGCTCGCAGGCACGGGAGATGGTGCCCAGCAGGTCGTCCGCCTCCCAGCCGTCCAACTCGTAGGTGGGGATGCGCATGGCGGCCAAGATCTCCTTCAAGACCGGCATCTGCATGGCCAGCTCCTCCGGCATGGCGTGGCGCTTGGCCTTGTAGCCCTCGTAGGCCAGGTGGCGGAAGGTGGGGGCTTTCCGGTCGAAGGCCACGCAGAGGGCGTCCGGCTGTTCGTCGTTGGTGAGCTTCTGCAAAATGTTCAAGAAGCCGAAGAGGGCGTTGGTGTACAGCCCATCCCGGGTAGACAGCAGCCGCACCCCATAAAAGGCACGGTTGACGATCGAGTTCCCGTCCAATACCATCAATTTCATCCTTGTATCCTCGCTTTCCTGCGTCCGTATCCCAATCCTCTCCCCCACACCACGCAGGTGGGCGCGGGACGGATAGGCAAAAGCTCCTGTCCAGTGCTGAACAGGAGTTTTTGCCATGTTACTTGGATTTTGTGTTATCTTTCGCACTGTTCGCCTGCTCGCCGTGGTACTTCTCATAGGTCTGTATGATCCCCTTGGCGATGGCTTTGGCGTAGGCTTTTTTGTGCTTGTCCAACAGCTGGTTGTCCTTCTGGTTGTCGATGAACCCCAGCTCGATGAGCACGCCGGGCATCTTGGTCTTGCGCAGGACGTAGTAGCTGGAGGAGGCGCTCTCCTGGGTGCCGTGCTTGACCCCACGGTTTTGCTGGACGCCTACTTTGACCATCCGCTTTTGGATGGCCTCAGCCAGAGCGTTGGACTCCTTGCTGTAGTCCGCTCGCGTCCAGGTCTCCACGCCGCAGCCCAGCGGGTTCAGGTTGCGGTGGATGGAGACAAAGTAGTCCGCGTTTGCCTGGTTGGCGCACTTGGCCCGCTCGCTCAGCTCCACGTACTTGTCCTTGGTGCGGGTCAGGACCACCTGGACATTCTCCTGTTCCAGGTACTGCTTGACCAGCTTGGCCATGGTCAGCGCATCATCACTCTCGTGCCGCTTGCCGGACACACAGCCGCTGTCGTTGCCGCCGTGGCCTGGGTCGATGCAGACGATGAAACGGGGGGCTTCCGGTTTCGTCTCCACCGGTTCCGTCTGGACGGTGGGCACCGCCCCGCTCTGAGCAGGCTCCGCCGATGACGCGCCACTCTCCTGCCGCACCTGGGGCAGGATGGCCAGCACCACCAAAAAGGCCAGGATAAGGGCCACCATCCGTCCCCCACGGTTCAGTTCCGGATTCTTTTCTCGTTTCCCGGTATTCTTCATGCGCTCGGATTCCTTCCGCGCCGCTTACATCCGATCCGGAGCGGTGAAGCCCAGCAGATGGATGGAGGTCTCCAACACCCGCAGCACCAGGCGGATGAGGGTGACGTAGCTGGCCTGCTTGGCGGCGTCCGGTTCCTTCATGATGTTGTGTTCGCCGTAGAACTGGTTCAGGCAGTTGGCCAGGTCGTAGATATAATGGCAGAGCCGGTTGGGGGCGTTCTGGGTGTAGGCTTCCTCCACAGCTTCGTTGAAGCGGCAGAGCGCCAACGCCAGGTCGGTTTCCTTCTTGCTCTCCGGCGGCAGGATGGTCCCCAGCTTGGCATCGGGGTGAGCGGCCTGGAAGCGGGTCAAGATGGACTTGATGCGCACCATGGAGTACATGATATAGGGGCCGGTGTTGCCTTCAAAAGCGGTGAAGCGGTCGATGTCGAAAATGTAGTCCTTGTAGGGCTGGTTGGACAGGTCGCCGTACTTGATGGCCGCCAGACCCACCTTGTCCGCGATGTCCCGCATCTCCGCTTCGGTCAGGTTGCCGCCGTTGCTCTCTACCTTTTTATAGATGGCATCGCTGACGCTGCCCAGCAGGTATTCCAGACGCATGACGCCGCCGTCACGGGTCTTGAAGGGCTTGCCGTCCTTGCCGTTCATGGTGCCGAAGCCCACAAATTCCAGGCTGCACTTCTCTTTGTCGATGAGGCCGGTCTTATAGGCGCAGCGGAACACCCGCACGAAGTGCAGCTCCTGGCGCTTGTCCACCACGTAGATGATGCGGTCGGGATCGAAGTCCGCCTTCCGCTGGACGATGGTGGCAAGGTCGGTGGTCTCGTACTGGGCAGCGCCGTCAGATTTCAGCACCATGCAGGGAGGCACTTCCCTCGTGTCACTCTCCTCTTGGACGTCCACCACCAGAGCGCCGTCGCTGATATAGGCGTGCCCATCTGCCTTCATCTGCTCCACCATGGGGGCGATGAGATCCTGACAGTCGCTCTCGCCCATCCAGATGTCAAAGTCCACGTCCAGCTTCTTGTAGTTCTCCTTCAGGTCGTTGACGGACACGTTCAGGATGTGCTTCCACAGGGCGCGATAGCCGGGACGACCCTGCTGGAGTTCGTAGGTGGCCTGACGGGCTTCTTCCTTATAAGCGGCGTCCTCCTTGGAGACCTTGGAGGCGAAGGGGTAGATCTCTTCCAGGTCAGTGATGGTAAAGGGGGGTTCCTCCGGATAGCCGTCGGTGATGTTGGCGTCAAAGTAAGGCAGGTCGGGCTGGCGGCGTTTCAGCTCCACGATGATGAGGCCAATTTGCAGGCCCCAGTCCCCCAAATGGGGATCGCCGATGACGTTGTGACCCATGAACCGGGCGATGCGCTTGACTGCCTCACCGATGATGGCCGGGCGCAGGTGGCCTACGTGCAGGGGCTTTGCCACGTTGGGGCCGCCGTAGTCCACCACGATGGACAGGGGGTGCTCCGCCTTCTCCACGCCGCAGTCCGGGTCCTGTTCCAGCTCATTGAGCAGCTTGCCCAAAAAGTCCGGGTTCAGATCCAGGTTGATAAAGCCGGGGCGCACCATCTCTGCCTTGGAGAACATCTCATTGGACGCCAGCACATCCACCACCTGCTGGGCGATCATAAAGGGGGCTTTATGATACAGCTTTGCTCCGGCCATAGCGCCATTGCACTGGTACTGGCACAGGTCAGGCCGGTTGGACACGGTACATTTGCCCAGCTTGGGGTCGAAGCCGGCGCGCGCAAAGGCTTCGGATACGGCGGCGGTGATCTGATCTAATACTTTTTTCATAATATCTCGTTCCCTTCCACTGCAACAGGTGCAGGAAATTTCTCATTCTGGCATACTAAATAGATATTATATCCTATGCGCCGAACCCTGTCAAACCGCGGGAACTTTTTCTGGCGGAAAATACGAATTTACGGAACATTTACAGTTGCCCCTTGCTTTTTTCTTCCCCTCGGCGGTATACTGGGAACATCTACTCTGAAATAGAAGATTTTGCTCGAAAGGTGGTACCCCCATGAACGCATTTCAATTTCATCTGCCCACACGGATCCTGTTCGGCCCGGACACCATCGCCCAGGCAGGCGAGGCAGTCAAAGCGGCAGGCGGCAGCCGGGTACTGGTGCTCTACGGCACAGGCAGCGTCCAGCGGAACGGCGTCTTGGATCAGGTACTGGCCGCTTTAGACGGGCAGAAAATCCCCTACTGTGTAGAGGGCGGCATCCAGCCCAATCCCCGTCTGGCCAAAGCCCAGGATCTGGCGGACGCCTACGCCGGCAAGGGCATCGATTTCCTGCTGGGGGTGGGCGGCGCCAGCGTGCTGGACACCTGCAAGGCGGTGGCCATCGGTCTGGCCAGCGGCGGCTCCATCTGGGACTACTTTTGCAAGCTGCGCCCCATCACTGGCGCTCTGCCCGTGGGCAGCGTGCTCACCATCGCCGCGGCGGGCAGCGAGACCAGCGACTCGGCGGTCTTGACCGACGAAGCCACCGACAGCAAGCGGGGCTGCAACACCCCCTTCAACCGTCCCGCCTTTGCCATCCTGGACCCCACGCTGACCTACACCCTCCCCGCCTATCAGACCGCCTGCGGGGCGGCGGATATGATGCTGCACACCATGGAGCGCTATTTTGGCGTCAACGCCGGTGCCAATGAGATCACCGACGGCATCGCGGAAGCCATCCTGCGGACGGTGATGGTCAACGCCCCTAAGGCACTGAAAAAGCCGGACGACTACCAGGCGCGGAGCGAGCTGATGTGGTGCGGCAGTCTGTCCCACAACGACCTGACCGGTCTGGGACGTGGCAAGGACTTTTCCGTCCACCAGCTGGGACACACGGTCAGCGCCGTGTTCGACATTGCCCACGGTGCCAGCCTCACCGCCATGTGGTGCCACTGGGCACGGTACGTCTGCCAGACCGATCCGGCTCGGTTCGCTCGGCTGGGACGGCAGGTGCTGGGGGTGACCCTCAGCGACGATGACGCCGCGGCACGGGAGACCATCACCCAGTTCGGCAAGCTGTGGCAGTCCTGGGGATTGCCCACCAGTCTGGGACAGTGCGTGGGCATCCAGACGGAGGGGACTCTGCGGCGGATGGCGCATCTGTGCTCTTATGAAGGCACCCGTACCGTAGGCACCTTCCGGCCGCTGAATGAGACAGATCTGCTGGCCATCTACCGGCTGGCCAACGTCTGATGTTCGGCTATGTGGTGGCAGATCGGAGCAATCTGACCCAAGTACAGGTGGCGCGGTATCGGGAGTGCTACTGCGGGCTCTGCCGCGCCATTGGGCAGCGGCATGGGCAGCACAGTCGCTTCTCCCTGACCTACGACATGACCTTTCTGGTGCTGCTGCTGGACTCGCTGTACGAGCCTCACGTGGACGCCGGTGCGTCCCGGTGTCTGGTGCATCCGATGCACAAGCAGCTCCACCGAGTGAGCAAGTATACGGAATATGCGGCGGATTTAAATGTAGCCCTGGCCTATTACAACTGCCTGGACGACTGGCAGGACGACCACAGTGTGCCCAAACTGCTGTACGCCAAAAGTTTGGCCAAGCCTTTTGGTGAGATTCAGGAACGCTGGCCTCGGCAGTGCGCTGTGATGACGGAGACGCTGGCGGCGCTGGGGGAATTGGAGCAGGCCAAAAGCGCTGACCTGGACGCCGTTTCCGGACTGTTCGGGCAGCTGATGGCGACGCTGTTCACCCCGGAGGAGGATCGCTGGCAGGCGACCTTGGCACAGCTGGGGAGCACGCTGGGACGGTTCATCTACGTGATGGACGCCTGTCTGGATCAGCGCAGCGACGAGCACCACAAGCGCTACAACCCCATCACGGAATTTGAACGGGTCAACGGCCCCTTTGACGGCGAACAGACCCTGACCATGCTCATCGGCGACTGCGCCCTGGCCTTTGAGCGCCTGCCTTTGGAGCAGGATTTGGATTTATTGCGCAATATTCTCTACTCTGGCGTCTGGACGAAATGGATCGGCGCCAAGCAACGGAATCAACCCGACCGGAGGAACGACCCCAATGATTGACGATCCCTATCAGGTTCTCGGCGTATCACCCGATGCCAGCCCTGACGAAATCAAAAAAGCATACCGCGCCCTGGCGAAGAAATACCACCCCGACCTCCATCCCAATGATCCGGAGGCCGCTCGGAAGATGAATGAGATCAACGCCGCCTACGACCAAATCAACAACCCCCAGCGCTACCAGCAGGCTCGCCCCGGCGGCTACGGCGGGTACAGCGGCGGCGGCACAGGTGCAGGCGGCAGCGCCCAGGACAACCCCTTCAGCGGCTTCGGCTTTGACGGGTTTGGCTTCGGCTTCGACTTCGGCGGCCAGCAACAGCAGCAGCGCCGGTATGACACCTCCCAGGACTCCACCGAGTTCCAGGCGGCGTGGCACTTCATCGTCACCGGCGAATACCAGCAGGCGCTGGATCTGCTCAACCGGATGAACGTCCGGGAGCGCAGTGCCCGGTGGTACTACCTGAGCGGCCTGACCAACTCCGGCCTGGGCAACAAGATCTTAGCTCTCCAGCACTTACAGCAGGCGGTGCGGATGGACCCCAGCAACTACGAGTACCGGCAGGCACTATTGCGGATGCAGAGCGGCAGCCAGTTCTATCAGAACAACGGCGGCGCTGACTTCTGCGCCTGCAGCAACCCCGGCAACTGGTGCCTGTCCATGTGCCTGCTCAACGTCCTGTGCAATGGCCTCTGCTGCGGCGGTGGGTATGGCGGCTATGGTGGGTATGGGTTCCGATGACCTTTCCAATTTCAGACATACCAACGGCATGACTTCGGTCATGCCGTTTTATTGTTTTTTAATCTTTCCTTTATGGTTTCGTTATTTCCCACGTGATAGAATAAGCCCGTATCGAAGGATTGGAGGTGGGCGCACATGAAACAGAAAAAACAGACTCAGGCAGTCTCTCTTTGCCCCCTTTTGTCACCTTATGGAACCGGCGCTCTGTCGGACCGCTATGCCGCTTACTGCGCTGACCCGAACCGTATATTGGAACAAAAGGGCGACATTTATTACCGAGTCCTGGAGGCAACCGCTTTTGGTGACCATCAGCTTTTATTGCTGTTCAGCAACGAGCTGTCTTTGAAGATTGGAGACACTTTAGTGGACGAAAACGGCAGTTTTTACCCGGTAATCGGCTTTGAAATGTTTCGTCGGGACCCGAACGCGGATTTTGACGCATCGCTCCACACAATCTCTGTCTTGACAGAACGTTCGGATGTCAAATCTATTGGCCAATATTTTTGCAGGTTCCACAAACTTTTTTCACAGGGTTGACATTCTATTTTTCGGTTCGTATAATTACAAGTGTTCTGTATCAAATGTTTCAAAACGTTTTTTTCCAAAAGGAGGGATGCTGTCATGCCCCCGAAGGTAAAATTTCGCAAGGAAGAGATCGTCCAGGCCGCGTTGGATGTGGCGCGGGTGAAGGGCGCGGACGGGGTGACCGCACGGGACATCGCCGCTCAGCTGGGGGTGTCCACCCGTCCCATCTTCACCTACTTCAACACCATGGACGAGGTGAAGACCGCGGTACGGCAGGCGGCGGAGCAGGTCTATCAGGACTACACCGCCAAGGGGCTGAACGCGGACATCCCCTTTTTGGGCTTCGGCCTGCAATACCTCCGCTTCGCCGAGGAGGAACCGGAGCTGTACAAGCTGCTCTTCCTGACCCCGCCTTGTGACGAGAACAGCGGTGCGGTGGCCGCCATGACCCACACCCAAGGGCTGGTACGGGACTCGTTACAGCGCATCTACCGCATCAATGCCGCTGCCGCGGACCGGTATTTTCGGGACATGTGGCTGGTGGTCCACAGCCTGGCCACCCTTATGGTCACCGGCGGGTGCCCCTACTCCCAAGAGGAGATGTCGCATATCTTGACCGAGTGCAGCGTGAGCCTGTGCATGGCCTGCAAAAAAATCCCCGGATTCGCCGAGGGGGAATTTGACCGGGACGCCGTGTTCCGGGCGCTGACCCAGGCGGATACGTCAGAATAGGAGTGATTTCCATGAATGGAAGGATTCAAGTCCGGTCGGCCTGGCTGCTCTGTCCCCAGTGCGGCAAGAAGACCCGGACGCAAGTGAGAGAACACACCGTGCTGGAGGATTTTCCCCTCTTCTGCCCCAAGTGCAAGTTTCAAGGCGTCATCGCCTTCCGACAGGGGAAAATCCAACAGCTGACACCGTTACAGAAAGGATGAGAGAGGATGAAAGACGTACTGGCATTTGCCGCCGCAGCCCTGCCATAGGTCGTCATGGGCATCGGCATGAGCCTGGGGATGCTGGGAGACTGGTCATCGGGCAGGCCGTCAAGAAAAAGACCTGACCCCATCGAAATCCGACCGATAAGGAGGAACTATCATGTTGAAGATCACCCATCTGACCAAGACATTTGGAGAGAAAAAGGCCGTGGATGACCTGAGCCTGGAGATTGCGCCGGGCGAGATCTACGGTTTCATCGGCCACAACGGTGCCGGCAAGACCACCACGCTGAAATCGGTGGTAGGCATCCAGCAGTTTGACGCAGGCGAGATCACCATCGGCGGCATCTCCCTGAAGGAGGACCCCCTGGCCTGCAAACGGCAGCTGGCGTACATCCCGGACAATCCCGACCTGTACGACTTCATGACCGGCATCAAGTATCTCAACTTCATCGCCGACATCTTCGGCGTCAGTGCCAGCGACCGGCAGGCGCGCATCCAGAAATACGCCGACCTGTTCGAGCTGACCGATGACCTGGCCCAGCCCATCGCCGCCTACTCCCACGGCATGAAGCAGAAGCTGGCCATCATCTCCGCCTGGATCCACACCCCCAAGCTCATCCTCATGGACGAACCCTTCGTGGGTCTGGATCCCAAGGCGTCCCACCTGCTCAAGGGCATGATGCGGGAGGTCTGCGACGCCGGCGGCGCCATCTTCTTCTCCACCCACGTGCTGGAGGTGGCGGAAAAGCTGTGCGACAAGGTGGCCATCATCAAGGCCGGCAAGCTCATCCGCTCCGGCACCATGGAGGAGGTCAAGGGTGACGACAGTCTGGAGGATGTTTTCCTGGAACTGGAGGGAGAATAATGGTCAAAACACTGCTGAAAAAGCAAATTGGCGAGATATTCCGCAGCTATTTCTACGACGCCAAGAAAAATAAGCCCCGCTCCAAAGCCTCCACCATCCTCTTCATCGCCTTTTTCGTCCTCCTCATGGTGGGCGTCATGGGCGGGATGTTCACCCTGCTGTCCTACGCCATCTGCGGTGCCTTCGTGTCGGCGGACATGGGCTGGATGTACTTCTGCATCATGGGTCTGCTGGCCGTCCTGCTGGGGGCCTTCGGCAGCGTGTTCAACACCTACTCCGGGCTGTATCTGTCCAAGGACAATGACCTGCTCCTGTCCATGCCCATCCCGGTGCGCTCCATCATGGTCTCCCGGCTGTTGGGGGTCTACCTGATGGGTCTGATGTACTCCGCGGTGGTCATCCTGCCCGCCGTCATCGTCTACTGGCTCACCGCACCCCTGACCCCGGCCGTCGTCGTCGGCTCCCTGCTCTTTGTGCTGCTCCTCTCCGTCATCGTCCTCATCCTCTCCTGTGTGCTGGGCTGGGTGGTGGCGAAGATCAGCCTGAAGCTGAAGAACAAGAGCATCATGGCGGCACTGATCGCCCTGGTCGCTCTGGGGGCCTACTACTTCTTCTACTTTAAAGCCCAATCCATGATCGAAGACCTGGTGACCAACGCCTTGGTCTACGGCATGAAGGTGAAGGGCGCGGCCTACTCCCTGTACCTGTTCGGCCGGTACGCTGAGGGGGACTGGGTGGCCATCGCCGTGTTCACCGCGGCAGTGGCCGTCCTCTTTGCCCTGCTGTGGTATGTGCTCTCCCGGAGCTTTTTGGGCATCGTCACCTCCACCGGCAAGACCGCTCGGCGGGAGTACAAGGAAAAGACCGTCCAGCGCCAGAGCGTCTCCCGCGCCCTGTTGGGCAAGGAGCTGGGGCGGTTCCTCTCCAGCGCCAACTATATGCTCAACTGCGGCATGGGCACCCTGCTGCTGCCGGTGGGCGGCATCGCCCTGCTGGTGAAGGGCGGCGTGGCCGTGGATGCGTTGGAACTGATCTTCGAGCATCCCGGCTGCACCGCTGTGCTGCTGTGTACAGCGGTCTGTATGCTGTCCGCTATGAACGACATGGCCACTCCCTCCGTCTCCCTGGAGGCGAAGCATCTGTGGCTGGTTCAGTCCCTGCCCATCCCCCCTTGGCAGGTGCTCCAGGCCAAGCTGTCCGTGCAGCTGCTGCTGACCGGCATCCCGGCGCTGTTCTGCTGCGTCTGCGTCCAGTTCCTCTGCCCCGTTTCCCCGGTGGAACGGGTGCTGCTGGTGCTGGTGCCCATGCTCTACGTCCTCTTCTCTGCCCTGTTCGGGCTGTTCCTGGGCGTCAAGATGCCCAACCTGACCTGGACCAACGAGCTGGCCCCCATCAAGCAGAGCGCCTCCGTGATGATTGCCCTGCTGGGCGGCTGGGCTTACGGCGTGGCGTTGGCGGGACTCTACCTGGCCTTCGCCTGGCGGCTGGGGCTGACGCTCTACCTGGCCCTCTTCGCCCTGGTGACCGCGGTCGGCTGTGTGGTGCTGTACCGGTGGCTGAAGACCCGCGGGGCAGAGCTGTTCGCCAACCTGTAATCCAATCTTTGCGCAAAAAGAGACACTCTGCGGAGTGTCTCTTTTCATCACTTTTTCTCGTCCGGCAGCATGACCCCCCTCTGGCGGGTTGTGGTCGACGGCTCCTACCACCCGGTGGAGCAGGTAGAGTTCCTCCAAATAGACCACTTCCTCCGGCGTCAAGGTCACGTCCAGAGCGCCTGCGGCGTCGTCATAGTGGGACATCTTGGTGCCGCCCACGATGGGGGACGCCACCCCCTTGGCCCAGTGCCAGGCCAGAGCGATCTGCTGCATCTTGCTCCCGTGCCCCTCTGCCAGCTCTTGGATTCGACGGACAATCTCCATGTCCCGCATCTCGATTCGATCGTTCTTGCTGCGCAGGGTGCCGGCGGAATAGCCGTTGGCGGTGTCGAAGAAGTTGATGCCCAGAGAGAGGACGTGGCGGAGGGGACGATGGTCTTGCCGGAGAAGCCACCGCTCTCCAGGAAGGTCTCCACGATGTAGGGTGCCTGATACCACCAGAGCTGCTGATGGCGATGGTTCCCTTCTAGGTTGGCTTTCTTGCGCAGGAAATCTTGTTTTGTCCGGTCGGCCAGAGTCAGGATCTCCTGAGGGCAAGTATAGCATAGATAAGTGTAAACAGGCAATTACGCTTGATGTTTAACAGACTTAATGATCGTAGCGTACATAAAAGCGCTTCGCCTATCCATTCCTGTATCTATAACTGACGCCCCTTGGTATATTTCTATACCAAGGGGCGTTTGTTTTTATTGTGTTATATCCTGCACCCAACACTATTCGTCGTTGTTGACCACCCAGATTTTTTTCAGCGGGATCAGTTCTTTGATCTTGTCGTCCATCTGGTCGTAATGCTGCAAAAATTCATCCACAATTTCGATGTGGCTCCAGAGTCGGATTTGGAAGAATTGATTGGCTATTTCATGGATGACCGAGGACTTGAATCCACTCCAGGAAACCAATAAGCCATATTCGGCATTGAAGTTTTTCATCACGCCACCCAGCTGATCCAAGACCGTCCGATCCACAGGGGCATCGGTAGACTTGACCTGCACGCAGATTTTAGGACTGCCGAACCCCAAGGTTCCAGCGGAGGCCAGGATGTCCACCCCTTTGTCTGGGCCAGGCGGGCTGACATAGGTAGTGAACCCCTTGGCGCGCAGGATCGCATCCACGATCTTTGCCAAATCATGCCCCTTCGCCTTTTGGATCATCAGATTTTTGATGGCATCCAAGGCCTCATTTTCAATATCACGTGTCATTTCCGCCTCATCTGATGACTGCGGAGGGAATAGGAGGGGCGCTTTTTTCCCGTGGAGATAGGCGTGGATGACTGCCTTGACCCGCTCCTCCTGCTTGATTCGACAGATCGTCATAAAGGCGCCGAAGGAGTATAAAATATCCTGGTCAAAATTAGATCGTGGAATATCACGGGCAAACCAGTCAACGGAGTGCATGTGATAATAAGGGCTTCCATTCTCCAGCAAGAACGCATAGTCCCCGGTAATCTTCCCGAAGTGGATCACCTGTTTGATCTTACTGGGCAGAACCACGATCTCGCCACGCTTCATCTCGTGCCCAAATGGCCACACCTGGCTGGCCCAGTTCATAGCCGTCCGAACCTTTACATCCGGTTCATTCTCCAAAAAATACTGTTGTAGATCCTGTTTGGTCTTGAACTGCAGGATAGACTCAGAGAGGTTATCCCAAGTGCAATAGATACGATTTTCCTCGAGAAATTTATTTTCAAATTCGCCGGAGCTACCGGCGCGGCACAACCACATTGACATTCTGCTCTCTCCTATATGGTTTAGAAATGCTCCACCAACATGAGAATTGTAAACTTACTCCCACTCAATCGTCCCCGTAGGCTTGGGCGTCAGGTCGTACAGCACCCGGTTCACGCCGTCCACCTCGTGGGTGATGCGGTCGGTGATCTTCTGGAGGAGGGCGAAGGGCACGTCCTCGACAGTGGCGGTCATGGCGTCAACGGTGTTGACGGCACGGAGGATGACCGGCCAGGCGTCGGTGCGCTTGCCGTCCCGGACGCCGACGGATTTCAGGTCGGGGACGATGGTGAAGTACTGCCAGACCTTACCGGCGAGACCCGCCTTCTGGAACTCTTCCCGCAGGATAGCGTCGGACTCCCGGACGGCCTCCAGGCGGTCCCGAGTGATGGCGCCCAGGCAGCGGACCCCCAGGCCGGGGCCGGGGAAGGGCTGGCGGTAGACCATGCCATCGGGCAGGCCCAGAGCCTTGCCGCAGGCGCGTACTTCGTCCTTGAAAAGCATCTTGAGGGGTTCCACCAGCTCAAAGCCCAGGTCTTCGGGCAGGCCGCCCACGTTGTGGTGGGCCTTGACGGCTTTGACGGTCTTGGTGCCGCTCTCGATGATGTCGGGGTAGATGGTGCCCTGACCCAGGAAGGAGATGCCGTCCAGCTTCCGTGCCTCTTCCTCGAAGACGCGGATGAACTCAGCGCCGATGATCTTGCGCTTCTCTTCCGGGTGGGAGACGCCGGCCAGCTTGTCCAGGAAGCGGTCGGCTGCATCGACGTAAATGAGGTTGGCGTCCATCTGGTTGCGGAACACCTCGATGACCTGTTCCGGCTCGCCCTTGCGGAGCAGGCCGTGGTTGACGTGGACGCAGGTGAGCTGCTTGCCGATGGCCTTGATGAGCAGGGCGGCCACCACGGAGGAGTCCACGCCGCCGGACAGTGCCAGCAGAACCTTCTTGTCCCCTACCTGGCTGCGGATCAGCTCCACCTGGTCGGCGATGAAGTTGTCCATATTCCAGTTGGCTTCTGCGCCGCACAGGCCGAAGATGAAGTTGGACAGGGTTTCCTTCCGCTTCGCCTCGTCTTCCGGCCAGGGGGCGTCGCCCTTGTGGTCTACCAGAAGGACGGGCACGGGTGCGTTATAAATCTCCTTGGCCACGTCGATCTCTACCCCGTCCACGACCCGGTTGGGGCCGCCGTTGAGGATGACGCCCTTCACGTTGGGCAGGGCGTCCAGCTGGGCGCGGGTGATGTCGTGGGGATGGATTTCGCTGTATACGCCCAAGGCACGAATTTCTCTGGCCAGGCGGGGGTTTTCACTGCTGCCCAGATCCAGGATCACGATCATATCTTGCTTCATAAATAGAGGTCCTCCGTATCAGTTGGTGAAGTTGTCAAAGTAGCCCTGCACCAAAATGACAGGGGTGCCCTTATCGCCAGAGCCGCTGGTCAGGTCGCACAGGGAGCCGATGAGGTCGGTCAGGCGGCGGGGAGTGGTGCCCTGAGAGGCCATGTCGCCCACCAGGTTGCTCTTCTTGCTCTTGATGCGCTCGGAAATGGCTTCCTTCAGGGCGTCACCGGACAGATCCTTGAAGTCGTTGTCTGCCAGGTATTTCAGCTTCAGCTCGTTGGGGGTGCCTTCCAGGCCAGCGGTGTAGGCCACGCCCACGCAGGGGTCAGCCAGCTCCCAAATCTTGCCCACGGGATCCTTGAACGCGCCATCGCCATAGACCATCACTTCCACGTGTGCGCCGGTCTTAGCCAGCACCTGTGCCTGGATTTCTTCCACCAGACCCTGGCAGGCACGGGGGAAGAGCTTGACGGTATCTTCATTGGACTTGTTGGAGCCCAGCAGGCCGTACTGCTCGTTGCAGCCGCTGCCGTTGACGGGCTGGGTCATCAGGTCGTCCAGGCCATAGACGATCTCGGCACCGGCAGCCTTCAGCAGGCGCTTGGTGCGGGCACGAGTGTGGATGTCGCAGGCCAGCACCTTCTTGGTGTAGGGCAGGACGGCACGGGGGTCGTTGGCCAGGATGACTTCCACCTCTGCGCCGCAGTCCCGGATAAGGTCGCTGTAGTACTGGATGTAGTCCACGCCGGTGAAGGGGTGCTTGTTCTCGCCAAAGAGCTCGCGATAGCGCTCCAGGGTCAGCACGTCGCTGTAGGGGTTGACGCCCGCCTCGTCCAGCTGATCCAGGGTCACCAGGCCGTTGCCCACCTCGTCGCTGGGGTAGCTGAGCATGAGGACGATCTTGTCCGCGCCTTTGGCGATGCCCCGCAGACAGATGGCAAAGCGGTTGCGGGAGAGGATGGGCAGGATGACGCCGATGGCGCCGGTGCCGAACTTGGCACGCACGTCGGCGGCGATGTCGTCCACGGAGGCGTAGTTGCCCTGAGAGCGAGCCACCACAGACTCGGTGACAGAGATGACGTCCTTATCCCGCAGCTGGAAGCCTTCCTGTTCGGCTGCTTCCAACACACTGGTGACTACGATATTGGCCAGGTCGTCCCCCTGGCGGATGATCGGGCAGCGAATGCCCCGAGATACAGTACCAACTTTCCGTTCCATAAATAACGCTCCATTATAATCTGTTTTTTCGCCTTCTCGAAAAGCGCGATAGGAACATTATATCATAGGAAACGCCTCTCTTTCAATATTTCCGCCGGTTCCAGCAAAAAAATGGTTCCTTTTACTCCGCGATGCCCTCTTCCAGCAGCTCCCGCTCGACCTTTGCCTCCTCTGGGCCGTTCACCCGCCGGAACAGCATCCGGAAGAGCTTCCGGGCGAGGGGCCCTACCAGGAACAGCTGCAGCGGCAGCGCCATGATGAAATTCCGGCAGTAAATCATCAGATAGTCCGGCACAAACTGCGCCGTGAACCCGTACCCGTGATAGACCCCCAAGATGCTGGCCAGCGCCACCTGAGAGACCACGGTAAAGGTCTGGATGGCGAAGAGGATGGCGATGGGGCGGTCGGTGGGTTTGACCACTTGGAAGGCGAAGTACTTGGCCTCGTGACTGGAAAGGAAGTAGGCACAGAGGAAGATGAGGATGAACTCCATCCACATGGTCTTGAGCGCCGTCAGGAAGGTGGCGTTGACGAAGGTGCCGCTGGCCAGGACGATGTTGTAGCAGGTCATGAGGTAGACCATCATCCAGGCGGTGATGGCGGTGAATACGATGGATTCCAATTTTGTTTTCGGCATAGTAAACTCCTCTTTTCTGAAAAATTTGCAAAAAAATAAATGCCCCTCCGCCGTCCGACATTGGCAGAGTGACATTTATTGTCTGATGTACAATGACACAGGATTCGCCTGCGTTTTTTGCTATGATACCCCATTCCGCTCGGTTTGGCAAGGGGTCAGCCCTCCTGGATACGGCGCTCGATGATGTCATAGTGCCGGTCGATGGCCGCCTCACACCGCTGCCGGTCGTGGGTCAGGATGGAGGTCAAAATCTCCCGATGCGCCTCCTTCAGCGCTCCCTTCACCTCCGGCGGCGCGTAGCGGATGACGAAATCGATCCACTCCCGGTACACGTCGGTGATGGCATTCATCAGCTCGAAGAACAGGTTGTTGTGGGACGCCTCCACCAGCAGATAGTGGAACTTCCGGTCGTTCTCGATCTCCTCCTCGATGTCCACGGCCTCTTGGTTCAGCAGCCGTTCCGCTTCCAGCTGCCACGCCGGGGACACGATCTGGTCGGCGGCAAACTGGCAGATGCACTTCTCCAACGACCGGCGGACGGCGCAGATCTCCTTCTGACTGGTCCGGTTGAGCAGCAGCATCATCTGTATCATGCCGGACAGGCTGTTGGAGATGCTCCCGGTCAGGTAGTGCCCCGACCCCTGCTTGCTCTCGATCATCCCCATGTTCTCCATGGTGCGCAGCGCCTCCCGGGTGGAGTTGCGGCTGATGCCCAGATCCTCCGCAATGGCCCGCTCGGTGGGCAGGCGGGAGCCAACCGTCAGCGTCCCCGCCCGAATCTGGTCGGACAGGTAGTCGATGGCCTTTTGGTATTCTCGGCGGTTTTCACTCATGATGACGCTCCTTCTGTGCCTGCGGCGGGAATCTCTTCCTTTATTATACGGGTGGTTTTCGTTCTGTCAATCGGTGATGTACTCTGCGATATATTCCACCGGCACCGACTCGGTACACCAGACGTCGTTCTCGGTCTTCCCGAACACAAATCCCGCGTCACTCATCTTTTTGGCGTCAATCTTCAGCACCACCGGCGTCTGATGCCAGCGGACAGCAGACTGCCACGCCTTCTCCGGGTCGGCTTGCAGGTGGACTGCGTGTCGGCTCATCTTGCTGATGGCGCCGCTCTTCCTGATTTTCTCGACAGCGGCTGTGGTCGTGCCGTGATACAAAAATTCCGGCGGGGTCAGATACTCCAACTCCGGCTCCACCCACGGGATGGAATGTCCCTGACACGCTTTTATTTTGGAATGGTCCCCGTTGAACCGGTAGCGTCCCTTGCTGTCCTGGGCTACGATGTCCTCCAGCTTTTCCACATCCAGCTGATACTTTCCCGCTTCGTTGACCCCCTGGATCAAGTCCTCCACCGAGACCCAACCGTGCTTGTCCATCGCCAAATGGATGGTCTCCGGTCTATGGCGGAGCAGAAAGCTGAGGTACACTGAGATATTTTTCTTGGCCATAGGCTCACCTCCTTTTCCCCTTGATTATAGTCTAGAAAAAAGGCGGGGGCAATCCCCCGCCTTGTGCTCATGACACCGCATCCAGCATATTTTCCACGAAGATACCGTACCCCCGTGTGGGGTCATTGAGCAGCACATGAGTGACGGCACCCACCAGCTTGCCGTCCTGCAAGATAGGCGATCCGCTCATGCCCTGGACGATGCCGCCGGTCTGTTCCAGCAGACGTTTGTCGTTGACCTGCAGCAGCAGATTCCGGGTGTGGTCGCCCAACTCCGGATAAATCCGCAAAATTTCCACAGAATACTCTTCCACCTCTTCCCCGTCCACATTGCAGCGGATGACTGCCGCGCCGGTTCGGACGGCGCTCCGTTTGGCCACAGGCACTGCTTCCCCGGGGAAGACCTCGGGCTGGGCAGAGCCTAAAACGCCGCAGTCGCTGTTGGCAGACAGGGTGCCAATGTCGTGGGTCAGGTCGAAGGTGCCGTGGAGCTGACCGGGCTGGGATTTTTGCCCCTTGATGACCGCGGACACCGACGAGGACATGATGCCGCCGGAGCGGATGGGCACCAGCAGGCCGGTGTCGATGTCGTTGATGCCGTGGCCCAGAGCGGCAAAGACCTGCTTCTCCGGGTCGTAATAGGTCACCGTGCCGATGCCCGCCATGGAGTCCCGGAGCCAGGCGCCCAGCTTATAGCTGCCGTCCGCCATGCAGGGCACTGCCTCCGCTGTCACCTCCATCTGACGTCCGTCCCGCAGCGCCTGGATGGCCATGGCGTGGCCGCCGTTCTTGCGCACCGCTCTGGCCACCTCGTCAATGGAGTTCACCGGCTGGTTTTCAATTTCGGTGATGATGTCCCCCTCTTGCAGACCGCACTGCTTGGCCGGCCACACACGCCCTTCCGTGGTCTGGATCTCAGACAGCGCCACCACCATGACTCCTTTGGAAAAGAGCTTGATGCCCACCGTCCGTCCCACTGGGATGAGGGTCTTCTCCGCCCCAGCGTCACCGGCACAGGACACCGCCGGTGGGGCAAAGACGCTCCTGGCGCAGGCGGCTTGGGTCACCAGCCCCACGATGAGCACCGCTGCGCAGACAAAAAATAACAGCCAATTCCATACTCGCTTTCCCTCTTTCATATCAAATTCCCCCGCTTCACATCTCCTGCGCGTTTGCGCGCAAGGTTAATATGACCGATGGGGACAAAAAAAAGCGTCCGCCTCATTGCCAATGTTCGGCGGCTTTGGCTGTCCAATCTTGTCCAGTGCTGTGGGGCAGTCGATTGGATTTTATCCCTGAAAAATGGTGGGCATTTTTACATTTTTATCAAATCATCCTGCTCAGCACTGCCACTGATACCGCTTCAAATCCACGTGGCACGCATCCCTGCACACCACGCCCTCCTCCGCCAGCAGTGCCGCTTGTTCCGGCCACCCAGGCGCCAGCCGTCCGGCGTGGTTGACCACCCGGTGACAGGGGAACTGTCCGTACTGCTGGGCGTGGGACAGGACCCGAGCCACCAGGCGGGCGTTTTTCTCCCGTCCCATGAGTCGGGCGATCTGGCCGTAGGTGGCCACCGTTCCAACCGGTATCTCCTCCACGATGGACAGGACGGCGTAGGCGAAGGCGTCGTCTAACACGGTCTTCACACCGGTTCCCTCCTTTTCTATGGGTTCTCCCCCTATCATACCCTCCTTTTCCCCCCTTGTACAGGCGGTTTTCCGTTGGCTTTTTCCCTGTGATATGGTATAAATAAAGTATTCACGAATCTTTCATGAAATTTTTAAATTCTCTTATGACTCTTTTTATCGGCACAGGTTATACTGGTAACAATCCCAAAGGTAAGGAGATCCACGTTATGTCCCAGAAAGACAGAAAAAAATGGTTGGCCGCTCTGGCCATCGTCTTGGTTCTGGTCGCCCTCTGCATCGCCCTTTGGCAGACGGGGCTGCTGGAGCGACTGAAGAACGTGGAGCAGCTGCAAGCCTACTTAGCCTCTCACACCCCCTGGTCGCAGCTCATCTTCTTCGGTCTCCAACTGTGCAGCGTCATCATCGCCCCCATCCCCAGCAATATCATTGCTGCCGCCGGCGGCGCCGCCTTTGGGGTTTGGCCTGGGTTCCTCATCACCTTGGTGGCTGTGCTCGTTGGCTCCTGCACCACCTTCACTCTGGCTCGAACTTTATGCAAAAACTTCGCCGACCGGGTCATTCGTCCCAAGCTCTCCCCCAAATATTTGGAGTTGCTGGATCGGAAGCGAGACACCTTTTTGGCCTTGGCCTTCTTTTTTCCCCTCTTTCCGGATGATCTGCTGTGCATCATGGCCGGTCTGACCGAGGTCCCCTTCCGCCGCTTCTTCATCATCGTCCTGCTGACCCGACCGTGGGGATTGCTGGCGGCCAACATCTTCGGCAGCTCCCTCTTTTCCTTCTCCCCCAAGGCCATCCCGCTGCTGGTCATCGGCGCGGCACTGTTCATCGTGGGGATGATCTACGGGGATCGTATTGAGCAGCTCATCTTAAATTACATTGCGAAACGAAAAAATTCCTGACTTTTCATTTACACATTGACAGATGCCGGTGCATATGATAAAGTAGTGAAAACTTTATCCATTCAAGTTCTTCGGAACCGGGCCGCAAGGCAGCAGATTCACATCTGTGGGACACACACTGTCCCACAGATTTTTTATTCTCACAGAACAAAAAGGAGGTCTTCTCTATGACTACCCCCCGCGCCCAGAGCAGTCATGGCAGCTTGGCCATGCGCGTCTCCCGCAACACCATCATCGGCAACTTCGTCCTCACCGCCTTCAAGCTGGCCGCCGGTATCCTGGCCCACTCCAGTGCCATGGTCTCCGACGCCATCCACTCCGCCTCGGACGTGTTCTCCACCCTCATCGTCATGGTGGGCATCCGCATCTCCGGCAAAAAAGCGGACGGCAACCACCGGTACGGCCACGAACGGCTGGAGGCAGTGGCTGCCATCCTGCTGGCGGTGGTGCTGGCCGCTACCGGCGTCTTCATCGGCTATTCCGGCGTCCGCAGCATCCTGGCCGCCAACTACGGCGGCCTGCAGGTGCCCGGTGTGCTGGCGCTAGTCGCCGCCATCGTGTCCATCGCGGCCAAGGAGGGGATGTTCTGGTACACCCGCCGGGCTGCGGACAAAATTCACTCCGCCGCCCTCATGGCGGACGCCTGGCATCACCGCTCCGATGCCCTGTCCTCCGTCGGCTCCCTGGTGGGCATCGCCGGGGCACAGCTGGGGCTGCCCATCCTGGACCCCATCGCCAGCTTGGTCATCTGCCTGTTCATCCTGAAAGCCTCCTATGACATCTTCATGAGCGCCGTCCGGCAGCTGGTGGACCAGTCCGCTGACCCGGAGGTGGAATCCGCCATGGCGGAGACCATCCAGGCACAGGACGGAGTGCTGCGGCTGGATCTGCTGCGCACCCGGCAGTTTGGCAGCCGACTGTACGTAGATGTGGAGATCTCCGCCGATGGCAACCAGTCCCTGGCCTCCGCCCACGAAATCGCCGACCGGGTCCACGACCAGATCGAGGCGGATTTCCCCGCTGTCAAGCACTGCATGGTCCACGTGAACCCCATCTCCCTCCCCTAAAATCTAAATAAAGTCTCACAGAGTTCCGTCATCTAAGATGACGGAATAAAGTGCAATCTGAAAAAACTGGCGACACAAGGTGAATTGCCCAAGGGGCAAGAGAGGGTGGCCTGGGCCA